>Ga0265294_10004056_pt1 | contig 18432 bp, 18 predicted proteins | sample MunlanPumphouse3_FD_192504 | JGI IMG/M metagenome (GOLD analysis project Ga0265294, IMG submission 192504) | Groundwater microbial communities from a municipal landfill in Southern Ontario, Canada - Pumphouse #3 | ecosystem: Environmental > Aquatic > Deep subsurface > Groundwater | place...
GTGGTTTTTCCTGTATTGACAATCCAGGACACATCCGTAACACATTCGGTCTCTATGTTGGATTCCACCGTTATAGTAAAGGTGTCCCCCTCGTTGTGCAGGTAAGCCGGAGCATTGGTCAGGGCATTCACAAAGACGGCTTCTGCCTCTTGGTTGATCACCAGGGCTGCAGTCAGGCTACCGTCTGTGCGGGTAAGTTCAATTTTTGACGAACGGGGTGTTGTCTGCCTGTTTGGCAATACGGTAAACGCAAGATTCCCGTTATGGCCCTCCGTGTCTTCCACGGTCACGTTTTCTGCCCATGCCGGGTGGGAAAGGATGGTCCACGGTACGTTGGCCTCAACAGGTACGGTAAAAGAACCGCCTTCAGAGGTAGTATCCAGGGTGTCGGGATCGCAGGTGATGTGTGGCTGTGCACCTTTCTGGGTAATAACCCTGCTTACCGCAATCACGTCTTCACCCTGTGTCATGACATACAGCAACGCCTGGCGCTCTGTAATACCCGGATTGGATGTGACTTCCAGGGATAAGATCTTTGTCTCCAAACCTTTGGTCTGTACCACCGATAACCATTCTTCGGATACTCCCGCTTCCCAGGACACGTTGGAAACAACGGGAATCTCCAGTAATCCCCCTTCTGCAGAAACTTTGGGAATATTTTCCTGGAAAGGTAACAAGAGTTGCCTTTCACCGGCTTGCTGTTTAATGGTTATGCTTTTACGGTACGTCCCGTCTTGTTGTTTTATGCTCAATGTAGTGCTCCTGGTCTCCACCTCGTCATTTTCATCCACATTGATCTTTAATCCATCCGTCAGGCGGACTACCCCGGAGATCCATTCTGCCGTTTCCGAAAGATCCTCTTCCCAGTTAAAATTGGCTTCCACGGCAACGGTATATGTACCGCCGGCAGCGGGAATGTCTTCCAGTGATGCAGGTGTCAGGACTGCAACCGGTTCGGCTCCGGCCTGTTCTACGTTGACCGTTGTTTCTCCCAATTCCGGATGATCCGGGGCAAAAACGGTAATGGACCCCTGGCGGGGTTCCACACGTGGGTTGGGATCTGCCGTGAAAACACAGTCATGCGGTTCCATAAGGCGCGTCGCGGTAATGTGGATCCATGGTGTTTCGCTCGCGGCGTCCCAGTCTATGTTAGAAACCACGGTAAATTGGGCTTCTCCTCCCTCTGCTGCCATCTCCACCACCTTTGTTTCAATTTCAAAGTTGGGGTTCTCCCCGTTTTGTGTAATGGTGAGCATGGCAGACAAGGAGCCGTTTTTCTGTGAAAACTCTACGCGGCCGGACCGCTGTTCCAGAGTGGTGTTGGGTGCAATATTAAATATGTATCTTTTTGTGTTGATGGTCTTGGTTTCTACAAATGTGATCCAGTCCTTTTCCGTAACCACGTCCAGTTCCACATTGGTAGTGACCCCCACGGAGACCGTATCTCCGTCAGCTGTGACGGTTTTTTGGGTGGCGTCAATGGAAAGGGCCGGTGCTTCCCCGGCCTGGGTAATGGTAATTTCCCTGCGGGTCTCTTCTCCGGCTATGAAAAATGAAGCCTGACGCGGTGTCAGGGCAGTATTGGCAGCAGCCGTCACAATTATATTTTTATCCCCGTATCCCTTCATGGGGTTGACGGTGATCCAGGTATCCGATATTTCTATAGTCCAAAGGAAGTTGGAGGATATAACAAATTCGCGGGCTTCTCCGCCGGGTGTGAAATCAATTTTGGTATACGGAGTAACCAGGACTTCATCGTTCCTTGAATGTATACACCCGGTCAGCAGTAATGCCAATGCGGGCAGGGCCATCCGTTTAAATATAGGTAACATACGCTTTTTCATTATGTAAACCGACGTAAGGGGGTGCAAGTTACGGATTTTTTGAATAAGACGCATCTTTCATATCATTTGTTGCACCTGAAAGAACCACCCTGGAAGCGTTCCCGTACTCCATGATCTGGCGGACAAAATCCCTGATCATGGCTATATCTGTTTGGTTAATAAGCGTTTCATACCCGGTTACAAAATCCCTGTTGCTGCGGCTGTAGAAGATAAGCATCTTTAAATGAAATGCCGGGTCCTGCCATTGCGCCTGATGCTCTACCAATAACGAATGACGGGCATTTTCAAGTTGTTCTGCAGAAGGCCCAAAAGCCGCAAGATCTGCCAGGACCTGGTCCAGGCGGTGTTCGTTGTAAGCAAAATCGGTGGCCTGTGCATAAAAACCCAGGTACAGGAAATAATGTCCCCTGGGATAATATTCCAGCGAAGACCGGACAAACACAGATTTATCGGTAGCCTGTTCCACCAGTCTTTCCAGCATTCTTAACAAGACATATTGTTCCAATGTATAAGGACAGGGGCCGGAATATACCCTGGCGGTTTTGCTTTCGCCTGCTGGATTGGGAAAAACTATTGTATGATCGTACAATCCCCGCCGAATGCCTTCCCGGGGAAGAACGGGATTGGCAGCCCGCATATCCCGGTTGGGAATACCGGCCAGGTATTTCTCGGCAAGAATGACCAGGGAATCGGGCGGGAAATCCCCGGTGCAGACAAAATCAAAACCTTTGGGCACAGCCGGTTCTCCGGGTTGCTTCCTGTCAAAGAGCAGGGTTTGCAGGGTGTCCAGCAAAATGGTCCGGGACAATTCCCTGGATGTTTGCACGTGTTTAATACGCTCCTGCCATATACCGTGCATTATCGGGGGATAGAGCAGCAATTCATTTACCTGGCGGGATGCGCCCTGCAACAATAGTTCCAGGGAATCCGTCCTGGTTTCACTTTCCAGCAGCAATCCCTGGGATGTTTGTTTCCATAACAAAGGCCCCGTCCCCCTGCGGAACACATCCTGGGGAACATAAGGCATAAACACTTCCGGATCCCTTTCCACGGCAGCAAAATACACCTTGCCCCGCACGAGCGTGTCCGGCCTTACATATAACAGAGACCCTCCGGACAATTGCCAGACGGAAACACCTTTGTGGGCCGTTTGCATCTGACGTTCCACTTTTCCCCTTGTTGTTGAATCTGCGGGAAACATCCTGCGTTCCCTGACCGGTGGCAACAGGGTGTCGTTCCAAACCAGGCGGAAAAGGGATTCCAGGCTGTCTACGTTCACCACGGGAATTACCCGGTTCCGTTCCAGGCTGTCCAATTGCAATCGCAGGTCAATATCCAGGATTCTGGCCGCAAGTTCCATGAGCAGGGTGTCGTCAAAAGGAAACAACATTCCGGAAAGTTCTTCCGTCAAACGGGCCCGTTCTTCCAGCAATTCTTCAGGTAAAAAGGCAACCGGCTCAATCAGGCTGTCGGCCGGACCGGCAGTTTTATAAAGGGTAATCTCAGGAGCCCCGGACAACATAACATTTTTGATGTATCCGTTCACGTGGTCGCAAGTCACGTAAGGCACCATTTCAGTAACAAACCGGTACCTCCACCCGGCAGACGGGACTGGTGTTCCGTTAAAAAAGTGTTCTATACAGGATTGGGTATAATAATCATTGGTGCGGGCGTTCTTGTTTTTATACAACAACGTTTCCCGTGTGATGTAATCTTCCCGGGCCCGGGTAAACAGTTCCGGGGAAATTCCTTCCCTTACCAGGCGCAGGCAGGCCCCCGACAAGTCGCAAAAAGTCCGGGCAAGGCTGTCAGGATGGGTGCGCGATGCCCATACCAGGTAATCCCCGGCAGATACAACCGCCGGTGGTTCCAGGGATGCAGAAGCGGCATACCGGGTAACATACCGCATGAAATCCATAATGAAATATTCGCTTCCGGTGCGGATCTCCCGCGGGAGGTCCGGCAGCGGAAAGGCTATTTCCACGCGGGGATACCCGTCCTGCAGGACCGGGGGAAGGGGTTTTGCCGAGTAAGACTTTGCCGCCAGTGCGGAATCGATTCCCTGCGGCACTTCCTGGGCCTGCATCACATCCACCGAAGCAGGAAGCGTTCCCAGTTCCCGGCGCAGCATGATCTCAACCGTATCCGCATTAAAAGCACCTATCAGGATAACCCCCTGAAGGTGAGGCCTGTATTTCCCCGGTGTAGTAACATGCTGTTCGCGCAGGGCACGTTCCAGTTGCGCTATGCCTTCGTCTGCGGTTGCCGGGGCAGTCAGGACTTGTTTGAAGAACGGGGTCCTGTCCGGTTTTTGCACCAGTAAAAAGTGCATCTGGCCTTTTGGAAGATCATTAATCCTTATATAATAGGTGAGACCGTTGGAAAGCTGCCCGGTACGGAACCGGCTGTCCCGGTGTACGGCAGAAGCATAGGACGTTGAGGCCGAAGCTGCCGCGGAAAACAAAATAAACATGAAAAGCAAAGACAGGCAACGCATTTTCATACGGCACAATTTATGTATCAAGTAATTGCAAGGTAAAAAAAAAGCTTTATTTTTGTTCGCTTAAGACATTCGTTAACTCTATAAATACTAAACAATGAAAAGATTCAAAACTTTTTGCGCCACTGTCGTGCTTTTAATCGCCTGTGCGGGTTTCATGCAGGCACAGGACCTCAACGCTGCCATTGAGGCATACAATCTGGGAGCAACTGCCGCACAGGAAGGCAATTATACCAACGCCATAGAACAGCTTAGCAAGGCACTGGATTTGGGTGCCACTCTGGGTGAAGAAGGCGCTTCCGTTGTTACGGATTGCAAAAACCTGATCCCCCAGCTCTATCTGCGTCAAGCCAAAGAAATGGCTGCCAACGGAGACGGGGCCGCTTCCCTGCCCGTTCTGGACAAAGCCGTAGAAACAGCCCTTGCTTATGGTGATGCATCCGGAATTCCGGAAGAAGTAACAGATCTGAAATCCAAAATATATTACATCATTGCCAACGAATCTTTTGGAAAAAAAGATTTCGCCCAGGCCATAGAAAATTATAAAAAAGCCCTTGACTTTGACCCGTCAAACGGCGTTGCTTACCTGCGCCTGGGTCAGGCCTCGGCAAACAGCGGCCTGGAAGATGAAGCCCTGGCTGCCCTGGACAAGGCGGCCGAGTTCGGACAAGAAGCGAATGCCCAACGTCTTTCGGCTTCTATCTTTTTAAGGAAAGCAGTCAATGCTCAAAAAACCAAGGACTGGGATCAGGTATACGAAGCTTCTTCAAAGGCCATTCAGTACGTTGATAATGCGCAGTCCAACAAACTTTTGGGTTTAGCAGCCATGGAACTGAAACGTTTTCCGGAAGCATTGACCGCCTGGGAAAAAGTTATGAAAAGTAATCCGCAGGCAAAGGATATTAACACCACTTACTACCGCCTGGCAGTAGTATACGAAGGACTGGGAGACAAAGCCAATGCCTGTACTTATTATCATAAGATTCTGAATGACCCCAATTTTAAGTCCATAGCGGAATACAAGATAAAAACCGAATTGAAGTGCGAATAGACACGTTGTCTCACGCTATATTGTTTAGTGGAGAAGAGGGCTCCGGTGCTTTACCGGAAGCCCTCTCTCTGGCTAAACACATACTCTGCACCCAAAGAACGGAAGACGGGCAGGCGTGCGGAACTTGTCCTTCCTGCCGGAAAACCCAAAACGGGATACACCCGGATCTGCATTTTGTAGTTCCCGTGAACCGGGCAAAAGGCGCAACTGCTTCCCGCATGCCCGTAACAGATGATTTTATTGACTTGTGGAGACAGGCGTTCCTGGACAATCCCGGCATCACAGAACAGCAGTGGTATGAAAAAATGGACATCGAAAACAAACAAGGTGCCATAGGGACAGCAGAAGCAGAAAACATAATCCGCAAACTTCAGTTCAGATCGTTTGAAGGGGGTGCACGGGTAATGATCATTTGGCTTCCGGAACGCATGAACATTTCTGCATCCAACAAATTGCTCAAGATCCTGGAAGAACCCTCTCCGGGCACCTATTTTTTACTAGTCAGCCACCGCCCCGACCAATTATTGCCCACCATCCGCAGCCGGTGCATGCATTTGCAGGTCCCCCCGAAAGAGCGCAAGCCGGTTTCTGCCCAATCCTATGCCACGTTGCAAAACCTCCTGGACCTGTGTTTTGCCGGGAAACCTTCGGGGATACTGGAATGGGCCGAGGATATGGCCTCCCGCGGAAGGGAATCCCAAAAGGCATTCCTGTCCGATTCCCTGCAGATCCTGCGTCAGTATTACATGATATTCCTGGGAGTACCGCAACTGGCCTTCCTGGACAAACCGGCGGAAACCGCGGCTGCGCATTATGCCAATCGAATGGGAGGCGTTTTCTTTCAAAAGATATACCTCCGGCTGAACACCTCCATGGAGCAACTGGAGCGCAACGTTAATGCACGTCCTTTGTTCTGTTCGCTGGCGTTTGACTTTTTTCTATCTTTGCAGAGATAGTCTTTAAACCAATGGAAGAAAATAATATAAAACACGATTGTTCACGCGGATGCCTGGTGGAGCGGACTCCCATGGGAGATCTGAAGTGCACCATGAATTACAGTACCTGTAAACTGGCAACCTACAACTGGCTGGAAGGGCTGGATCCTCAACAATACAACGATATTTTTGAAATCCGTTTTAAAAACACGCACAAAGGATTTTACCGGAATGCTTCCGGTATTTCTTTAAAGGTTGGGGACATTGTAGCGGTAGAGGCTGCCACCGGTCATGACATTGGACTGGTAAACCTGGCCGGTCCGCTCGTTTTGAAACAGATGAAACGCCACAAGCTGAATCCGGAAACTTACGAATTCAGGAAAATATACCGGAAAGCCAAATTGCTGGACCTGGAAAAATGGCAGGAAGCCATTTCGCGTGAACATCATGTGATGATGCGGGCAAGACAGATTGCTGCTGCCGAAGGTTTGCAAATGAAGATAGGTGATGTGGAATTCCAGGGAGACGGAACCAAAGCCATCTTCTATTATATAGCCGATGAACGGGTGGATTTCAGAAAGCTGATCAAGCTGTTTGCCTCTGAATTTTGCATCCGCATAGAAATGAGGCAGTTCGGAGCACGACAAGAAGCGGGGTTGATAGGCGGGCTGGGGGTATGCGGCCAGGAATTATGCTGCAGCCGCTGGATGGCGGATTTTAATTCAGTTACCACACAATCGGCAAGGATACAGGACCTTTCCCTGAATCCCCAGAAGTTGGCGGGACAGTGCTCCAAACTTAAATGCTGTATAGATTACGAAACGCCGGTGTATATGGATGCCATCAAAAATATCCCTGAAGTTACGCAACCCATAGAAACTACGGATGGACCTGTTTACCTGGTAAAAACGGATGTATTGAAAGGGACCATGTGGTTCAGCCGGGATCCTCACAGCATGAGTGACATGCAACCGGTCGCCGCAAAAAAGGTCCGGGAAATGCTCGCAGCCAACCGTCAGGGGATTAATGTGGCTTCCCTGTATGACAAACCGAAAGCCAACGGGGAACAAAACGGTTTTAAATCGGCTGCCGGGGAAGAGAGCATTACCCGTTTTGATAAAAAACAAAAAAATAAACGCAGGAAAAACAATCGCAGGAAAAATGATCCTAAGAAATCATAAGATCCCCAGGCCTGTTTTGTGGATTTTCCTTTTGGCGTCAGCGTCCTGCTCTTCTCCTTCTGCCAGTCAGCAGCAGCTTCATCTTGCCGATGCCCTCTGGAATAAATACAACAACCTGGAACTGGAACTGGCGGTCCCCGATACAACGTCTTTGTATCATGCCTGGCTGGACGTGCGGGTTACCCGGGATTACCCTTATTCATACCTGTCAGTTGTGGTAACACATCCGGAAGCTAAAGACACATTGTGGTTTCCCCTGATCCCTGAAAATGCTCTGCCTGCAGGCCGTTTCCTGGACTACCGGTTCCTTTTGGATTCTTTGGGATTCCGGGCACATACCTCTTTTTATCCCTGGCGCATAGCGCATAATATGCCGGATAAGACACTGTCGGGAGTGGTTTTGATAGGCGTGTTAATGAAAGAAACCGGATATGGGCAAAGATAAAATCCGCAGGTTCCGGGAAAACGAAACGTTTTCTAATCTTTTTCAGGCAACATTTGAGGAAGTGTACCATAGGAACTACCCCCTGAAAGGTTCCTGGAATGAAAAAGTTTTTGGAAATAACAATCCACTGGTCCTGGAACTGGGTTGCGGCAAGGGTGAATACACACTGGCTCTGGCCCGGCTGAATAAATCTTTTAATTATATAGGTATTGATGTAAAAGGAGCCCGCTTGTGGCGCGGAGCTAAAACGGCCCTGGAAGAGAAGCTGGAGAACGTGGCTTTTATCCGCACCCGTATTGAGTTAATAGCAAGTTTTTTTGCTCCCTATGAGGTGTCACAGATCTGGATAACGTTTCCCGATCCGCAGCCACGTAAAGAAAACAAACGGCTGACATCTCCGCGTTTCCTGGACAGGTATTTATCTTTTCTGGCTCCCGGTGCGTTAATACATTTAAAAACAGACAGCAGGGAACTACACGATTATACCCGGAAAGTGGTGGAATCCAGAGAGGATATAACACTGCTGGAAACCGATCCCGATATATACGGCAACAAAACAAGACCGGCACATGATCCGGTGCTGACGGTCAGGACATTTTACGAAAATCAATTCCTGGAACAGGGAAAACCCATCACGTACCTGAGATTTTCAACAGGCAATCCCGCCACTGTGAAGGCGGAAGGGCATTGAGATGTTCTTGCGCTTTTATGCTGTGATGCAGCCAGACTTTACGGGCATACTCCATCCCGTCGTATGTTTTGACAAATGCTATTATCCTGGACATCGCTTCCCTGTCTTCTTTTTCAACCTGACGGATCCATGCGGCCACCTGCGGACGGAAATTTTTTTCTCCGGCATTAGCCAGTGCTCCCAGCAGGGGCAAGGTAATCTTGGACTCGGCAATGTCCTGGTAACAGGATTTGCCCGATTCCGCAACCGGGCTGTAATCCATAATGTCATCATTTATCTGGAAGGCCATTCCCATATGGTAAGCCGCTTTTTCAATGACAGGCAGGTACTTTTCCGATAGTTCCTTTTCAGGAACGGACAAAGCTCCGGAAATCATGGATGTACGAAATAAAGAGACCGTCTTTTTTTCACAAACCGAATAATATTCATTAAGCGAAATATCCAGTGTGCGGCCTTTTTCCAGCTGTAGGACCTCTCCTTCGCTAAGGGCCTGTATGGCATCTGCATACAGGGGAAGCAGGTGCAATCCGTCGTAATCCACCAGGACACGGAAAGCCCGCGCAAACCAGTAATCTCCCAAAAGAATGGAAGCAGCCGGACCAAATTGTTTTTGAACACTTGTCATGCCGCGCCGGGTTTCGGCATTATCAGCCACATCATCGTGAAGGAGTGTGGCCGTGTGGATCATCTCGGCCACAGCGGCCACAGCATGGCTTAAAGACCCGGGCGTACCGCAGACTCCTGCGGTACACAATACCAGGGCCGGACGTAATTGTTTACCGGGTTTGTTAAATATGTATGCATCCAGGGAAGAAAGGTATACATACGGAGAATCCAGGGCAGTTTTCAGGATCTCCCGGAAAGCCTTCCAATGGTCTCCCAAAAACTGCCGGATCTGTTCTGTTTCATACATTGTCTGTCAAAAGAGAAAGGCTACGGATAGTTCAAATCCCCTGAAATTGGCATCATCCAGCTGCCAGTCATCTGAATCTATATGGAATGATCCGTCCCGTGCCAGTTGCCCGAAGCTCCAGCTATATTTTCCGGAAACCTGGAATTTCCAGATCTCAATACCGGCACCCAGGCTCAGCCCGTAGTCAAACCTGTTGATGTCTTCCCAGGGCACGTCTGTCAACCAATCTCCCTTGGCCAAGGCATACCTTACATAAGGGGAAGCAAAAATATAAGGCCTCAGGAACAGGATGTTGATCCCCCACTGGATGTTCAGGGGAACTTCCAGGTAATCCAGGCGAAATCCATAGGAATGGTCGCTAACCTGGCCAAAGTCGCTACGCATACGGCTGTAAAGCAGTTCCGGCTGGAAAGAAAGTCCTATCAGGGGAATCCTGAATTGGGCTCCGATACCGGCATGAAAACCAGTTTGGGCATTCCAGGCCTGTTCAATATTATTAACCTTTATATCCTGAAGGGTGTTGAAATTCAACCCGGCCTTCACTACAAAACTTCCCTGGGCCAATGCTGCCGTACCTAAGCACAGCATAAGTGTTAAAACGATCAGATGTTTTTTCATAATAATCAGTTTAGCAATGATTTCAGTTTTTCTTCTATGGTTTGTTTGTTTGTAGCACCGACAATTTTGTGGACCAGTTCCCCGTTTTTAAAGAACAACAAGGTAGGAATGCTGCGGATCATATAGCGTGCGGGAATTTCCGTGGCTTCATCTACGTCGCATTTACAAACCAGGATTTTATCCCCCATTTCTTGTGAGAGTTCGTCCACTATGGGTGATATCTGGCGACAGGGACCACACCAGGCAGCCCAAAAATCTACCAATACCGGAACGGCTGATTGTAACACAACCGTGTTGAAATTGTCGTCTGTTACTACTTGACTCATAATAATTTGATTATTTTTAATAGTGATTGTCTTGTGTAAATGTACAAAAAATCATTGATTGGACACAACGGCCAGTCCGCCTTCTGATGTTTCTTTGTACAGTGAAGGCAAATCGTGCCCGGTACGTTTCATGGCTTCTATGACCGTGTCAAATCCTATACGATGTGTCCCGTCCGAAAGCAGGGCATACATATTGGCATCAATAGCCCGTGTGGCACCAAAAGCATTTCGTTCTATGCAGGGGATCTGCACCAGGCCGCACACCGGGTCGCAGGTCAGGCCCAGGAAATGCTCCATACCTATGGCGGCGGCATACTCGGCCTGGGCTATGCTGCCCCCGAAAAGCTGCACGGCAGCTGCGGCAGACATGGAACAGGCAGAGCCTATCTCTCCCTGGCACCCCACCTCGGCGCCGGAAATAGAAGCATTGCTTTTGATGAGCGTCCCAATCAGACCTGCGGTTGCCAGGGCATGAATGATCCGTTTGTCCGGAAAGTTGTAAGAAGTCTGGTTTAAATACAGAACGGCGGGAATCACTCCGCAACTGCCACATGTGGGTGCCGTTACGATAACCGAACCCGATGCGTTTTCTTCCGCCACGGCCAGGGCATAGGAAAAAGCCATGGCACGCCGCTGCATGGACCCTTTGTATCCCTGTGCCTTGATGAAAAAAGAAGCGGCTCTTCGCGCCAGGTGCAACGGACCCGGTAAAACGCCTTCGTTTTCAAGCCCCCTGTGAATGGCTTCTTTCATGGTAATCCACACCTGTTCCAGGTAATCCCATATATCCGGTTCTTCATGCATTTTTACGTATTCCCAGAAATGGATCCCGTTTTTCTGGCAATAAGTAAGGATATCGGACATTTTATTTAACGGATAGATCACTTTCCGGTCGGATCTTTTCCCGTTATCTGACAAGTCTCCCCCTCCTATGCTGAATGTAAGCCGGGTATCCAGTATTTTTCCGTTATTGTCCAGGGCTTTAAATTCTATGCCGTTGGGGTGCTGTTTTAATAGGGTCGTACGGTCCCAGATGATCGCTACCGGTTTAGAGCCGAAAGCATCTTCAAGCGCTTTATCGGTAAAATGGCCTTTCCCGGTAGCTGCCAGACTCCCGTATAATGTGACCGCATACTTTGCCGCCCCGGAGTTTCGTTCGGCAAATTCAAGCGCAGCCTTACGCGGCGCCATAGTATGGGAACTGGAGGGGCCATTACCAATCTTGAAAATTTCTTTTATGCTTTCCATATATGTGTACAAAGATAATTGAATCTGTATTTTTAGAATCTTTTTTTGATAATTTTAGTACCTTGCGATACAAGGTATCAAAATTTTTATATATCTTTGTGGCGTAAAATTCTAATGAAACACACATACTGAAGAAAAAACTATGAAAAAAGTAATGAATGTTGGCATTGGCGGAAGCAGCTTTGTTATTGAAGAAGATGCATATCAGAGACTTGACCTGTATCTGGAGCGTTTCCGCAGCGAAATGGAAAGCCCCGAAGCACCCGAGGTTATGGAAGATGTGGAACAGCGAATCGCCGAACTTTTTTACGAATACACAAAAGGAAAAAGCGAAGTGGTAACACTGGACGTTGTTGAACGCGTAATCTCACAACTGGGCTATCCCAATGAATCAGGTACCCGGAAGGAAGCCGGAGAAGAAAGCGGCAAATCACGCAGGCGCTCCGACAATACCCGGTACGAAAGGTATGACGGGACCGGTGAAAAACCGCGCAAGCGTCTGTACCGTGATCCGGACGACACCATGGTCGGTGGTGTATGCAGTGGTCTGGCAGCCTATTTCAATTGTGACCCGGTTTTAACCCGTGTCCTGGCCGTAGGCACATTGTTCCTGGGGAGTGTGGGCTTCTGGGTATACATTATTTTATGGATAGCCGTCCCCATGGCCCGAACGGCTTCTGAAAAGCTGGAAATGAGAGGACTGCCCGTTACGGCAGAAAACCTGCGCCGATTTAGCGGACGCCGTTAGTCCTTTTGTATATGAATTTAAAGATTGCTGTTATGACTGAAAATAATATTGAAAACATTAAGTCGCAAATGCGCCGGGGAGTGTTGGAATATTGCATTCTAAGCGTACTGGATAAGAATGATGCGTATGCCTCTGAATTGATCAACAAATTGAAAGATGCCCATATCATTGTTGTGGAAGGTACGTTGTATCCCCTGCTTACCCGTCAGAAAAACCAGGGACTTTTAGCCTACCGCTGGGAAGAATCCACCCAGGGGCCTCCCCGTAAGTACTACACCCTTACCGATAAAGGCCGTGAAGTGTTGCAGGAAATGGACAAAGCCTGGAAAGAACTAGTAGAAACTCTTGATATTCTGAGAAAATGAAAAAAGTTATCAAAGTAAGCATTAACAAAATGCCTTTTACTGTTTCAGAGGATGCATACAACGTCCTGAAAGTATACCTGGATCACCTGCGCCGGTATTATGCCGGAAAAGAAGGGGGGGCCGAGATCGTAGACGGCATTGAAGAACGCATTGCCGAGTTGTTGGGCGAACGCACCGGGATGGGTGCACGCGTTGTATCCAAGGCCGATGTAGATGCGGTCCTGGAGATCATGGGGCCACCGGAAGTTATTGAAGAAGAAGGCGGGGACCCCTCTGCCGACACATTTGCAGGCACTCCTCTGCCCAAACCGGCCAAACGATTGTACCGGGACGTGGACCACAAGGTAATAGGTGGTGTTTGCTCCGGTCTGGCCGCTTATTTTAACATTGAAGTGGTCCTGATCAGGATCATCTTTGCCGTTTTATTTTTTGTTCCCTCCGGTATACACATATTTTCAAACATCCATCACTGGGGACCATTGGTATTTAACTTCTCATGGATATTAGTTGTAATTTACGTAATACTCTGGATCGTAATACCTCCGGCTCGTTCCGTAGAAGAAAAATATGCCATGCGGGGTGCGCCTCTTTCGGCTCGCGGCGTACAACATGCGGCTCCGGCCTCTGCTCCGCGTTACACGTATGAATCCCGCAGCGGATACAATGAAGGCAACCGGGGGTGGTATGTTCTGGGCAGGGTCTTTGCGGTAATTATAGGTTTGTTTTTCCTGGTAACCAGTACGGCCGTATTGATAAGCCTGATAGTGGCTTTTACGGCTACGGGATTTTTTCTGAACGTAATACCCACTGCCCTCCCGGACCTGATATCTCTTACAGTAAATCCGGTGCTGTTTAAATTGTTCCTGACACTGGCGATTCTGATCCCGGTTATTGGATTTATTCACCTGGGATCGGTTTTGGTCTTCAATATAAAAGGACAAAAATGGATCGGGCCAACGCTGTTTTTTATCTGGCTGGCTTCGTTTATTGGTTTGCTTGTTCTTTGTTCCTTCAACTTTGGCAATTTTAGGCACGATGCCCGTTACCAGGAAACCGTTCCCCTGGAATTGACTTCAGATACTTTATACGTAGAGTATGAATCTGATAATGACTTCCTTTTTGAACGTTACTGGCTGGAGGCCAACAACTCTCATTACAACCTGGGTTGGCTGGAAGGAAAACGCGAAGATTTGAACCTGGTCTTTTTCCCGCCCCTGACCTTGATACGGCAGTCAAATGAAGAAACACCTTCCATTTTGGTTAAATCCCGATCCTTTGGCAGTTCCGAGCACCGGGCCGAGTTGGAGGCAGAAGCCACGAAGCCGGATTTCCGGCTGGATGGCAATGTGTTAAAATTGAACGCTGTAGAGGTGAACCGGGAAGATCCGTGGCGGGGAAATACCGGATCATTGCGGCTGTACCTGCCTTCCGACCAGGTAGTCATTGTCCGCAAACCCGTTTATCACGAGTTTGGAGTATCGCGTTCCAGAAAAGTGAATATTATCAGTTCCGAATGACCTGCATTTTTTTGCCGACCTTACAAAAGGCATGAATGCAGTCATCCAGTTGACGGGGCTCGTGTGCCGCAGAAATCTGAACGCGGATACGGGCCTCTCCTTTTGGTACAACAGGAAATGAAAATCCGGTCACATAGATGCCTTCCAGTTGCAACGCTGCGGCAAATTCCTGTGCCAGGCGGGCATCGTAAAGCATAACGGCGCATATGGCACTTTGCGTGGGTTTGATATCAAATCCGCATTCCTGCATTTTCTGAACGAAATAAGCCGTATTGGAATGCAGCTTGTCCTGCAGGCTGTTATCCCTGTCCAACAGGTTGAATGCGGCTATACCGGCGGCGGCAACCATGGGCGGTATGGAATTGGAAAACAGGTATGGACGTGAACGTTGACGGAGCAATTCAATTATTTCACGTTTCCCGGTGGTAAATCCCCCGATGGCTCCTCCGAAAGCTTTGCCCAGGGTACCTGTCAGCATTTCAATTTTGCCTTTCAGGTTGTACAATTCGGTTGTTCCGCGTCCCGTATGGCCTACAACCCCGGCTGAATGCGATTCATCCACAACCACCATGGCGTCATATTGTTGAGCCAGTTCATAGATCTTGTCAACAGGGGCAACATTTCCGTCCATAGAAAAGACCCCGTCTGTGATGATCAGGCGGAACCTTTGTTCCTGAGCCTCTTTCAGGCATTTTTCCAGGTCTTCCATATTGGCATTGGCATAACGATACCGCTTAGCCTTGCATAAACGGACGCCGTCAATGATGGAAGCGTGATTGAGTGCATCCGAGATGATAGCATCTTCTTCTCCCAGCAGGGGTTCAAACAAACCGCCGTTGGCATCAAAACAGGATGCGTAGAGAATGGTGTCTTCGGTCCCGAAAAAACAGGAAATGGTGTTTTCCAGTTCTTTGTGCAGATCTTGTGTGCCACATATAAAACGGACACTGGACATGCCGTATCCGCGGTTCTTAAGTGCCTCTGAGGCAGCCTTTATCAACTGGGGATGATTGGAAAGTCCAAGGTAATTGTTCGCACAAAAGTTGAGTACGTTGCTCTCTTTGACGGATATGGAAGACCCCTGGGGTGATGTAATGATTCTTTCTTCCTTATACAATCCGGCTTCACGGATCTCCGTCAGTTCTTTCAGGAGGTGTTTTTGAAAAGAAGAATACATAATGTTTTATTCTGTGGGGAGCAGCGGCTGTGTATCTTCGCTTCCCGTGGGGAATTGGGGAAGTCCGGCGGGTTGCTGGGTTTCTTCAAGACGCTGTTCCAGGTCTGAGTTTTTCTTGCTCCTTCCGGTAGATATAAATGTGGTTCCCAACAGACAAAGTACCAAGATGGCAATGGCCAGTGACCAGGTAGCTTTTTCCAGGAAATCCGCGGTCTGACGTACGCCAAAAGTGTTGTTACCTGTTGCAAAATTGGCTGCCAGCCCTCCTCCTTTGGAGTTCTGTACCAATACGACGAGAGTCAGCAGTATACTTGCGATAACTATGAGAATGGCAGTTGCTGTATACATATTTTAAGTGTTTGTTTTTTGCTTTATTTCTTGAACAAGGGACGCAAAGTAAGTGCTTTTTTCCGGATATAGCAAAATAAGTTTGCCGTAACAGGCAATAGCCAGTTTATGGTAACCCTGTTCTGCATAGATCCTTGCAAGTGTTTCGGTTACACATTCGTCATCATCCAGCACCGGGGAAGTATCCTGCTGCAGCGTGTCAATATTCTCCCCGGAACGCTTGAGAACCTCTGTAAATCTTGGATTTTCGCTTATGAACCTGTCTACTGGCACGGTCACATCCAGTTCCAGTGTTGCCAGATCGGTTTTTCCAAAATAGTCGGCTCCGGGATAAAAAGTACGTTCCACGGATCGTTCCAGAACAAACTCGGGTTTTTTGCTTTTAAGATTGGGGGCCGGATCGGAATCGGACGGAATTTCTTCTTTTTCTATTTCCAGGGTTTCATCCAGGACAAAAAAGTCTTCCTCGGCAACTATGTCCTTGTTTTTAAGACTTTCCTGCAATATAAAATAGAGTTTGCTCCGGGAATAAACATAAGCGGCGGTTTTTTCGGACTCGGACAAGCAGGCTTCGCCTCCCAGACCGCAAAGGGATTTGAACAAGAGCAAATGCCCCAGAGAAAACCAGGGGTACCTTCTTACCATGTCCTGCAGGATATAGCCGTGTGAAGCCAGGTCCTGAGGGAGCGCTTTCAGGTATTTTTCATAAAAAATGTTCTTGTCTGTCATTTATCTGATCTTTACCAGTTAGCTACAGTGGCATTAAAAATATCTTCCACGATCTTTTCAATTATGGTATCTACCAACGCTCCTTCCGCCGCATCAAAGGAAATGGCGGAATCAAAGTCTTCGTACCCTGAAAAGCTTTTGTCAAAATTTTCATTTGGATCCAGTTTGTTTTCAAAAACGATCCTGATCGTTACAGTTAGACGTGTCATGGAGGCAACTTCATCTGAAGTCACGGCCATAGGGGCAATGGTATAGCCGGTAATCTCCCCGGAAACGGCGTAGTCCCCGTCACTGGTAATAACCGATAACGGAGTGAGTTTGTTGTACTTATCCATCAAGGCCTCGGTCAGCAGATTGCTTAATGCGGGGTTTATGCGTTCCGCCCTGTTTTCTATATATGAAACGCTTATGGTTTGGGCATCGGGGTGGATAGAGGTTCCGGAAAAGGAATACCACCAGCATTGTGTCAGCAACAACGGGAGGGCCATTAAGGCTATATGTCTTCCAACAGTGAGGATTTTTTTCATTTATTCTATTCCGTATTCTTTAATTTTACGGTATAAAGTACGTTCTGCGATCCCCAGCTCTTTGGCTGTGGATTTGCGGTGACCCTTGTTTTTTGTTAACACCTTGACAATCAGCTCCTTTTCCAGAGAATCCAGGGACAAATCAGGGCTTTCCTCAACTACTTCCAGGGGGAGGATTTCTCCTTCTGTAACTTCTTCCTCGTCTTCGTCCAGAGGTTTATTCACGGGATGCGGCAGCATTTTTCCTTTTCCCGAAACGGGTAGCGGCCCTTGTTCTTCCAGTGCAGCCAGCTTTTGTTTCATTTCGTCCATCTCGGCCCTTAACTGGAATAATATCTTGTACAAAATATCCCTTTCCGAAAGGAAGTCGTCGGAACCGGTTTTTTCCGCGTTGTATACTACAGGCAAATGAAGAGGGCTGTCCGGGGGGAGGTAATGTTGCAATGATTCTGCGCTTACCATGCGTTTTTGTTCCAGTACGCTCAATTGCTCGGCCACGTTTTTTAACTGGCGGACGTTGCCGGGCCAACGGTAATGTTCCAGCAGGTTCCGGGCCTGGTCGGTCAGGCGGATGACAGGCATTTTGTATTTCTCGGCAAAATCCGCGGCGAATTTGCGGAACAGCAGGTGGATGTCCCCGGGACGTTCCCTCAGGGCGGGCACCATGATGGGTACGGTATTCAGGCGGTAATACAGGTCTTCCCTGAATTTGCCGGATTTTATCGCGTGGGGCAGGTTGATGTTTGTAGCGGCGATCACACGTACGTCGGTTTTCTGAACCTTAGACGATCCTACCCGTATGAACTCCCCGGTTTCCAGGGCACGCAACAGGCGCACCTGGGTGGAGAGGGGTAACTCGGCCACCTCGTCAAGAAAAAGCGTGCCGCCGTCAGCCACCTCGAAGTACCCCATACGGTCTTCATGGGCTCCGGTAAAGGAACCTTTGCGGTGTCCGAACAATTCGGAATCTATGGTCCCTTCCGGTATGGCACCGCAGTTTACGGCAAAATAGTTGCCGTGCTTTCGGGCACTGTTTACGTGTATGATCTTGGGTATAAATTCCTTTCCCACTCCGGTCTCTCCGGTAACCAAAACAGACAGGTCCGTTGCGGCTACCTGGGCGGCTATATCCAAGGCGCGATTGAGCAAAGGACTTGTCCCTATTATTTCAAAACGCTGTTTAATTGCTGTAACATCCATCTTTGCAAAGATATAAATTTTGTACTATATTTGTAAGCTAATCCATATGCTGGAAAGAGATATTGTACG
>Ga0265294_10004057_pt1 | contig 18431 bp, 18 predicted proteins | sample MunlanPumphouse3_FD_192504 | JGI IMG/M metagenome (GOLD analysis project Ga0265294, IMG submission 192504) | Groundwater microbial communities from a municipal landfill in Southern Ontario, Canada - Pumphouse #3 | ecosystem: Environmental > Aquatic > Deep subsurface > Groundwater | place...
TAACCGCCTGGCTGTACCAACTCCACACCGTGCGCCCCCAAGGGGAACAGGGACTTTGTTTCCCCGATTTGAATTTACGTAATTTTATTTTTACCGGCAGCGATATAGTGGGGCTGGATTTTGAAGCAACAGTATGGGATAGGCCGGAACGAGATCTGGGGGGTTTGTCCGCTTTTATTATAAACAGTGATCCTATGTTCACAGCGGCCAAATATGATGCGATACGGAGTTTGGTGAATAGCTATGCCAGAAGGCGACCCATTGACCTGGAAAAAGTCAGGGAGTATTTTATACTGGAAATGAGAAGTGCTGCCCAACGAAGGGTAAACCAGCAGGAGATCCTTTTAGCCAAAATAAGAGACTGGCAGGATATGAGTCTTTTCAATTAGAAGATATACATAGCATCTGAAGCGCGAGACAGAAAGCAGTGCAGCTTGGGGCTTGATTTTAATATTGCGCTCCGTAGTGAATCCAGGCGGGACTTGGAGGGATGATTAATGGACCGTGATACCGATCAAGGAATACTGCTCCGAAGGAGAAAGAATGTAAATATGGTGCAAAAATTTCTGGACCGCTTTTCTCTCTATGATCTGGTCATTATTGCTATGATGGCTGCCCTGGGAGTGGCGACTAAACAAATAATTGTCCCCCTGGCCCACATTATAACCGGGCCCCTCTTTATCCCCTCGGGGGCAGTAGCCGGCGGGTTATACATGATGTGGCTGGTTCTGGGTTTTGGCATAACCGGTAAACGAGGCACCATGACCCTGATTTGTGTGGTGCAGGCCATCCTGGTCATAGCTACAGGGATATTAGGCTCCCATGGAGCGTTAAGCCTCATCACCTATACAGTACCTGGTATTCTAGCTGATATAGGCTTGCTGCTTATTGGACACCGGGTATGTTGTCTGCCGTGCGCGTTTTTGGCCGGCCTGTTAGCCAATATCGGCGGTACCGTTATGGTCAATTTTGTATATTTCCGTTTACCGTTAATCCCTCTGCTGTTGAGCTTGAGTGTAGCAGCTCTGTCAGGCGGGTTAGGTGGTCTGCTGGCCTATAAAATACTGCAGCAGATCCGGCACGTATCTAAACCAGAGCGGAAATTCGGTAATTAAGAGGAGTTAACCACTACAGCCTGACACCCGGACTACTGTACTGACCCACGGGAGGAAACATTACCCGGAGCGGCGTCCTGGGTTGAAAGGGGAGACAAATTGTAATGGAAGTCATGGCAGCCAAAAATCTCAACTATCGCTATGAGCCGGATAGTCCTCCGGTTTTATGGGATATAAATCTGCAGCTGCAACGGGGAGAATTTGCGGTGGTAAGTGGTTTGAGCGGCTGTGGTAAAAGCACCTTGTGTCTCTGCCTCAGTGGAGCCATCCGGCATCAGCGGGACGGTATAATGAGCGGTGAAATATGGCTGAACGGTAAGAATACCCGGGACATACGGGGAGCGGAATTGGCTCTGGAGGTGGGGATAGTGTTTCAGGATCCTGATACCCAGTTGTTTTCGCCTACCGTGGAAGACGAGATCGCCTTCGCCCCGGAAAACCTGTGCCTGCCTCCGGAGCTTATTCAGGAGCGGCTGGACTATGTCCTGGACATTTTGGGGATTACCGCCTTAAGATATGCCAATCCTGCGCATTTGTCCGGGGGTGAGAAACAGTTGGTGGCCTTGGCGGCGGTTCTGGCGCTTGATCCCCCGCTGCTAATTCTGGATGAAGTCATGTCTCAACTGGATGCCGCGGCCAACAAGGCAGTTGCCGCTGCTATTTATAAATTGCATAGCCAGGGGAAAACCATTCTGGCCGTAGAGCATAATCTCGAGGCACTGATGGGGGCAGATCGATTATTAATTATGGAACGCGGTCATTTGATTCGTAGTGATAAGCCAGAAGTGATTCTCTCCGACAGGGATTTCCTGTTGGTCCATCAGCTGGCAGATGATTAGATAATTTACTAATTATAGCGCTGAATAGTTGGGAGCGTAAGGGATGTCATTTATAGAATTAAGGCAGGTTGAATTTTGTTACCCGCGTCAAAGTAGTCCGGCGGTGACGGATATTAACCTTAAGCTGGAGAAAAAAGCTATAACTGCCGTTGTAGGTCCCAATGGAAGTGGCAAGACCACCCTTACCAGGCTGATAATAGGGATCCTGCCACCGGATAAGGGGGAGATATACCTGACCAGATCACCCCTGGCCAGGTATACGCTGGCCGAGGTTGGGGCTCGCATCGGATATATATTTCAGAATCCTGACTTGCAGCTTTTCTGTCCCAGCGTTGCCGAGGAAATTGCCTTCGGGTTGAGTAGAGCGGGGCAGGGCCCGCAGTGGATAAAGGAGAAGGTGGATTTCTTCCTGGAATATTTTGAGCTCGATGGTTATCGCAACTCTTTTCCTATGCATCTAAGTCAGGGGGAAAAACAGCGCCTGGCTATAGCGGCCGTTTTGGCACATGAACCGGAGTACCTGATACTGGATGAGCCCACTATCGGCCTGGATGCTTTCCGCAAGAAACAATTAGTCGAGTATTTACATAAAGTGGCCGGTCTGGGGAGGGGGATGCTGCTGGTCAGTCATGATATGGCTTTTGTCAATAAGCTGGCTGAACGGCTCATTAGCATGGAAAATGGCCGGATTCAATCAGATAGCGAGCGAAGAGGAAGGTTGTTGAATGAAGGTTGATCCCCGCAGTAAAATGCTTTTAGTAATTTGTATTTCCGGCCTGGCTTTAATATATAACAACCCGCTCCAGCTTGCACTGTTACTGGCTGTAAGCCTGGCACTGCTGGGGGCTTTCCGCTTTGATATTGGGATGATAGGCGGATATCTGCGCCCCCTGGTATCATTATTATTGATCCTTTTTCTGATTCAGTGCCTGTTCACCAAAGGCGGGCAGGTCTGGTTGACGATAGGTCAGCTGGAGTTGGTCAGCAGCGCCGGCCTGATAGCCGGGGCTTCGGTGGTTTTGCGCATATTAGTAGTAGTAAATTCAGCTATGCTGCTTACCACCTGTAGTTCCCGGGATTTTGTACTGGGCCTGATACAATGGAAAGTCCCCTACGAAATTGCCTTTATGGTCTCCATAGCACTGCGGTTCTTACCCCTGTTTCGCGATGAGATGCAAAATGTGATAACGGCCGTACAGTTACGGGGAGTAGAGTTGAAGAAGGTAGCCTGGGGGGAGAAAATCAGCATGTATCGTACCCTCATATTTCCAGTAGTATATCGGACCATGCTGAAGGCCCAGCAGCTGTCGATAGTAATGGAAGCCCGAGGGTTCAGAGCGTATCCCCGGCGCACTTATCTGCGGCGGCTTGATTTATACTGGGCTGATTACGTGATTATGTCGCTTGCTTTGACCGTCACGGTTATACTCCTGGTGGGACAGATACTATAAATTCAGAAAACTTTGTATGCAGATTGCACCGCTAAGACTTGATTGGCGCAGCAGGGAGAGACAATGGGCAGAATTATAGAGCTAATAAACGTCAGCAAAGAATATTTGCAAGCCGGAGATAATACTCGCCAAGCTCTGGCTGACATAAACCTTGGCATAGGGGCGGGTGAGTTGGTAGGAATCGCCGGGATGAACGGATCCGGTAAAACGACATTGGCGCGCCTTTTGAATGCGCTACTCTTACCCAGCAGCGGCAAAGTTCTAATCAACGGCATGGATACCACCGAGCCAGGTTATCAACAGGAGATCAGGCGTCAGGTGGGCATGGTTTTCCAGAATCCTGACAATCAGATCATCAACCCCATAGTCGATGAGGAAGTGGCGTTTGGGGCCGAAAACCTCAACCTTTCACCTGCGGAAGTCCGCCGGAGAGTCAACTGGGCCCTGGAGGCAGTAGGTTTATCAGACCTGTGTTATCATGCACCCCATTTGCTCTCGGGTGGGCAGAAGCAGAGACTGGCCGTGGCGGCGGCTCTGGCGATGAGACCCGAATGTCTGGTGCTGGACGAACCGACCTCTATGCTGGATCAGCCTGGCCGACGTAAATTATTGAAATGCCTGCTCCAGCTGAACCGGGAACACCACCTCACTATTATCATGATTTCGCATTGCATGGAAGAACTGGCGGTGGCGGATCGGCTGATTGTGCTGCATGAAGGCGCGGTTCATATGGACGGTCCTCCCTGGGTCGTGTTCAGTTCGCCGCAGTTCACTGCGCTGGGCTTGAAGCCTCCGCCCATTGCCTCTATAACCGGTAGCCTGGTAAGGCAGGGACACCAGATTGATAAAAAAATAGTTACTTTGGAGCAAATGGTGGAATATTTATGCCCATAATCGAGATCAAGGATTTGACTTATGTCTATCAAAGCGGGACTCCCTATGAGAAAAAAGCCCTGGAGGGCCTGTCTTTTTCTATAGAAGCGGGTGAGTTCGTCGGCATTATTGGAGCCAACGGTTCCGGAAAATCCACCCTGATGCAGCATTTCAATGGTTTACTGCTGCCTACTGCGGGAAGTGTGTTGGTTAAGGGCAAGAATACCGCCGTCAACCACTATTACAGCGAGCTATGGAAGGAAGTGGGCCTGGTATTCCAATTTCCTGAACAGCAGATATTTGCCAGTACAGTTTTTGCGGAAGTGGCCTATGGACTCAAGAATCTTGGCCTGGAGCAGCCTGACATTGAGAGGCGGGTTGAGGAGGTTCTGCATAGAGTTGGCTTGAACCCCGAGGAGATTACCCATCTATCGCCCCTGCGCTTGAGCGGCGGCGAGCGGCGCTTGCTGGCTCTGGCCAGCATTATGGCCATGTGCCCCGACGTTTTGGTTTTAGATGAACCCACCGCCGGTTTGGATCCAGCCGCCAGTGACAGGGTATGGCAGGCACTACAGGATATGCAGCGCGATTATAAAACCACGGTGATTATGGTATCGCACCAGGCTGATGAATTAATTCTCCTGGCCAATAAGCTGGCCTTTCTGGAAGAAGGTCGGTTGTTGGCCTATGGTGGCAAAGTGGAGGTCCTACAGCAAATGGCTCGGCGGGATAGAGACGATTGGCTCCTGCCGGATCATCTGCAATTGATCTATTGCCTGGAGGACTGCGGCTGCCAGGTAAACACCGACATTATCAGCCTGGAAGAGGCAGCCCTGGAAATCAGCCGCATACTAAAGGAGCCGACTCGATGCAAGGTATGATAATCGGCCAATTTGTAAGAGGCGATTCCGTAATTCACCGCCTTGATCCACGCACCAAGTTGCTGGGCTGTTTGGCGGTAATCGTGGCTGTGGCCTGGCCCGGTCAAACCATTTCAAGACTGCTGCTTGATGCAGCGCTTATTATTGCCCTGATACACCTTTCCCAGTTAGGAATCCTCCGGGTGCTTGGCGGCCTGAAATCACTGCGCATACTCTTCTTGCTCACCTTTATCTGCCAGGTCTTTTTTACGAGGGGGGATCCCCTGCTGAGCTGGGGGGGAATCATAGTGAGCCGGGCGGGTGTCTATCTGGGCATAGCCACTTTTCTACGCTTGGTGTTGCTTTATCTGGGCGCCAGCCTCTTGACCATGACCACCTCCAGTCTCAAACTGTCAGCTGGACTGGAATCACTCTTGTCGCCGCTGGCCTATCTGCGTTTCCCGGTGCAGCAGTTTGCCATGATTATAAACATTTCCCTGCGTTTCATACCTACCATCATTGAGGAAGCAGAGATAATTGCCCGGGCGCAAAGATCCCGGGGGGCTAGATTCGACGCGGGTCCCCTATGGCTGCGTTTAAAAACCACCGTAACAATATTAATCCCCCTTCTGGGGGCCTCCCTGCAGAGAGCCAATGAACTGGCCCTGGCCATGGAGAGCAGATGCTATACCAGCGGCAGTGCTAACCACAGCCGCCTTAACAGCCTGCATTACAGCTGGATAGATGGTATGGCCCTGATGATACTGACCGTGCACACGGGGACGGTTCTCATGTGCTAAAACACACGGGGCCGGTTCTGGGAAGCACACAAGAACCGTCCGAGACTGCTGAAAAAGTGCTCTTTTGCGTGTTATTCTGAGCGATAGCGAAGAATCTCGTTGGCTAAAGGCCTAATATTACGGACTTCCAAAAGAGATCCTTCGTCGCCTGCAGCTCCTCAGGATGACATTTATGATACTTTTTCAGTGGTCTCGAACCGTCCCCGTGTGCTTGGCGATATAACCTGCAGTTATTGGACAGATAACTATAGGTAACTATATAATGAGTGTTAAGAATATATAAATGGAGGATGATCGTAGTGAGAGGAAAAACTTGGCTGAGTATTTTACTGATTTCGGTGCTGGCCTTATGTTTGCTGTCCGGATGTGCGGGCGATAAACAGGGAAGCGAAACAACCCCGGTTCCGACTGAAAAAGCTTCCATAAAAATTGGCGGATCGAGCACCCTGGCTCCTATCATAGCCAAATGTGCAGATAACTTTACCGAGGAATTCAAGACCTGGAATAAGGTTGACTCCAGTTTACCGGACGAACCTATCGTAATATTTGTATCTACCGGTGGTTCCGGCTTTGGCCTGAAGTCGGCTGTGGACGGGACTTTTGATTTTGGGATGGTAACCAAGGACCTTAAAGATGAAGAAAAAGCTCAGTTTGCCAATGGCAGCATTACTCAGCTAGGTTCTGATGTGCTTGATATCGGGGTTAATGCTGCTAATCCAATTGCCAAGGTCAAGCCTAACCTGACCACCGAGGAATTGGTAGCAATTTTTTCTGGTAAGGTAAAGACCTGGAAAGAGCTGGATCCGGCATTGCCTGATCGTCCGATAGTAGTTGCGGTTCGCGATCTGGGTGGTGGTGCCAGCGAAGTGTTTGATAAGGCGATTATGAAGGGAACCCCAATTTCGCCCGAGGCCTTACAGATTCCTTCCATGGGTGCGTTAGGCGGGAAAATCATGGATAATGCAGACACCATAGGTTATGTTTCCAGTGGTCTGGTTAACCAGAACCCGGACAAGATAATACCCCTAAGCGTAGATGGCATTGCTCCAACGCTGGAAAACATCAACTCGGGAAAATATAAGATCGGACGGCCTTTGCTGCTGCTCAGCAAAGAAAAGCCAGACGCTAAACAACAAAAGTTCTTGGATTACCTGCAATCTGATAAAGGCCTGAAAGTGGTTGAGGATCTGGGTTATATTCCCGTTGCTCGCTAAACGGCTGCGATACTTAAATAACGGGCAGGATAAACCTGCTCGTTATTTTTGCGTATGCACGCTTAAGAGGTAAACTATGCAAAAGATGAATCCAGGATTGGAATTAAAAGAAAAAATTATTAGTACCATCTTTATTAGTGCAGCCGTGCTATCTTCACTGCTCTTGCTGGGCATGCTCCTATTTATATTACGGGAAAGCTGGCCTATCTGGTCACAGGTAGGGGCAATGGATTTCTTGAGTGGGACCGCCTGGAGACCGGTGAGCACCCCACCTCAATTTGGTATTGCACCCATGCTGATAAGTACCATGTGGGTAGCGGGAGGAGCCTTGCTTATTGCTGCCCCGCTGGGATTTGGCTGCGCCATATTCCTGGCGGAATTTGCTCCCGCCCCGTTGCCCGCAATGCTGCGTCCGGTTTTAAACATGCTTACCGGTATACCTTCAGTTGTTTACGGGTTCCTGGGGGCCGCAGTGCTCATTAAGTTTTTTGAACTAAGATTTGACCTGGCCAGCGGAGAATCCCTTTTTGCCGCTTCTTTGATTCTGGCCATCATGATCCTGCCCTTTATAACCTCTAACTCCGAGGCCGCCCTGCGTTCAGTAGCGCCTGAATACCGCCAGGCAGGTATGGCCCTGGGAGTATCGCGGGAATACATGGCTCTGCGCGTTCTGGTTCCTTTGGCTCGAAGAGGTATGATGGGGGCACTGGTACTGGCATTTGGCCGAGCTATGGGTGAAACTATGGCTGTACTTATGGTGGCGGGTAACACCTTAATGCTGCCATTTTCCTGGTTTAACAAAGGCGAACCCCTGCCCGCCCTGATTGCTCTGGAACTGGGCAGTTCTATTCCTGGCAGTATCCATTACCAGGCTCTTTTTGCGGCCGGACTGGTGTTAATCGTAATGGTAATTGCGGTGAATTTTGGCGTAAACATTCTCCTGCGCCGCTTAAAAAGTGGGGTGAAGCAGTTTTGAGGTCCAGAGTAGCTGCTGATCTATTATTAAAATCGTTTTTCTGGCTATCCGGCCTTTTTATATTGCTGGTCTTACTGGCTATCATTTTGTATCTAATCTGGCGCGGGGGGCCTTATATCAGTAGCCAGTTTATAGTGGGCAGCCCGGCTGGAACTCCGCTGGGGAGTGAAGGGGGAATATTTCCGGCGATAAAAGGAACCCTGTGGTTGGTCCTGCTGGCCCTGGTTTTCTCCATAGTGCCGGGCCTGTTAACAGCAGTCTATCTGAGTGAATACGGGTCTAGCGGGCGATTAGCGGAGATGATAAGCCTGCTGGTACAGAGCATGTCCGGAGTACCATCTATTGTTACCGGCTTGTTCGTTTATGCTTTGGGAGTGGTTACCCTGGGTTGGGGAATATCGCTGCTGGCGGGAGGATTGGCCCTGGCCATCATGGTTTTTCCGGTTATTGTGGTTTCCAGCCGGGATGCGTTACTAGCAGTAGATGAAAATTACCGACTGGTGGCTAATTCCCTGGGGGTGGCCAAATCCTATACCCTGCGCCGGGTGATTTTACCCCGGGCTGCTGCAGGCATACTGGCTGGAATACTGCTGGCACTGGGTTATGCAGCAGGAGCTACTGCCCCCATTATGGTAACTGCTGCCGCCATTGCAGCCAGTTCGTCGGGAGCACTGTTGGAGCCAGTCATGGCCTTACCATATCATCTTTATATCCTGTTTAATGAGCATATATCAATAAACCAGGCCTATGCTACTGCCTTGGTGCTGGTTATTTTGTTGCTCTTAATAAACACCCTGGCCCTGTGGCTGTATAGTTTACAAGAAAGGATTAATAGTAGATGAATGCAGTTGAGCTTATAAAATTTAGTACCTGCTACGGGCACAAAAACGTTTTGAAAAACGTAAATGTTGGGTTTAATTCTGGTTCTATTACTGCTATTATGGGGCCATCAGGTTGTGGCAAAACTACCCTGCTGCGCAGCATTAATCGTACGGCCGAGATGGAAGCAGGTTTTAAATGTGAGGGCGACATCCGGGTACTGGGGCAGTCAATCAATGAAGTAAAGAATGTTTCCAGTGTGCGCCGGCAAGTCGGTATGGTTTATCAAACCCCGGTGGTTTTGCCGATGAGTATCAAGGAAAATGTACTTTTCGGCCCCAGGTATTATGGAGCCCAAGGCCGCCTGCAAATGGACGCTATAGTGGAAGACTGCCTGCGTAAAGTGGCCCTTTGGGATGAGGTTAAAGACCGGCTCAAACAACCGGCCTCCCAGCTTTCGGGTGGGCAAAAACAGCGCCTGGCCATGGCCAGGGTACTGGCTGTAGAACCCCGGGTATTACTCCTGGATGAGCCCTGTTCGAGCCTGGACCCGGCCTCCACTGGTTTGATTGAGGAGTTATTGATGCGCCTGGCCGAGGATTTATCTATTATCATTGTTACCCATAATCTCTTTCAGGCCCGTCGTATTGCAGATGAGACTGTATTTATGCTGGATGGTCAGGTGGTGGAAAAGGGGTCTACTGACCATATTTTCACCTCTCCCCGACATGAAAAAACCCGGGGCTTCATTTCCGGGTTATTCGGGTAGAAATCTTATCATGATCCCATCGTCAAATAGGCATAATGACATAGCACTCTGGCCTTTCATATTTCCATTGAAGTAAGAGGATTGCCTCCCCTGGCAATGTTTGCCTAGGGGGGCCGAAACTCCTTCGACTATCCCGCTTGTAAACAAGATGAGTGCGGGGGTGCAACCGGAGACGGCTCACTCCCGTTCACTATTGCTTTTGTGCGTACAATAGCATATGATAATATCAAAATAACCGAGAACGGAAGTGGATTTCATGGCAAAATCATCAAATCTTTATGTGCGCATTGAACCAGATGTGAAAGAACAGGCGGAAAAGGTGTTTGACAGTCTGGGAATCTCAATGTCAAATGCTATAGGTCTTTTCTTAAAGCAAGTGGTTATTAATCAGGCGATACCTTTTGAATTAAAATTAGCGCCGGCTAGATTTAAATCTGTCGATACCATGACCGAGATAGAGTTTAACGCGGAGTTAGAGAAAGGGTATGCCGATTATTTGGCAGGCAAAGGTCGTCCTACGGAAGATGTATTGTCTGACATTCGAAAACGACTGAATGTATGAAACAGTACGCGATAATTATTACGCCTGCTGCGGAAAATGATCTGCAGAAGATTTTTTCGTATATTGCTACTGAATTATTAGAGCTGCAAACAGCAGTCAACCTGTGTGATAGAATTGAACAGGAAATCTTAAAATTGTGTACCATGCCAGACAGGCATGCGCCATACAAGAAAGAACCTTGGTTTTCAAGAGGAATGCGATTCTTCCCCGTCGGTACTTTTCTTGTTTTTTACATTACCAGAGAGTCCGATTGCACGGTGCACGTTATTCGTGTGATGTATGGCGGAAGAAATGTGGAAAAACAATTATAAGTCAAAACCTTTCTTTAGCATATGTTGATAAGTTGGTGTCAGGCACCTGGATAAGTTGGTGTCAGGCACCTGCATTTAAAACCACGGTGGCTATAGCAAAATAGATGACCAGTCCTAAAACGTCTGTTATTGAGGTGATAAGGGGATTACTGGCTACTGCAGGGTCTAACCCCATTTTGGTTAGTATAAAGGGTAACATTACACCTATCAAATTGGCAGCCACAATAACGGTCAACATGCTAAGTCCCACGATCAAACCAATTTCATAGCCCCCCCGGAGAGATCCAAATATGGAGCTGATAATTCCCATGCTTAAACCCAGCAATAATCCCACGATCAGTTCCTTAAAGAAGACTCTCATCCATTCATTTATACTCACATCGCTGGTGGCTATGGCGCGTACCATCAGTGTAGATGCCTGAGCCCCGGCATTACCTCCGCTGCCCAGCAACAAGGGGATAAATACGGTGAGAACAATGACTGTTTGCAGGGTTTTCTCGTATACGGCTATTACTCCCGAGGAAAGCAAGCTTACAAAAACTAGAACGATTAACCAGCCAATTCTTTTGCCGAACAAATCTTGAATGCTTGATTCCAGATAGCTGCCTTTCAGAGGTGTTACGGCAGCAGTTTTATGAAAATCTTCGGTGGCCTCCTCCTCAGCCACATCCATCACATCGTCAAAAGTAACTAAACCCAAGAGGATGCCATCCAAATCCACTACCGGCAGAGAAAAAACATCATATTTCTGCATGAGTTTAACTGCCATTTCGCGATCGTCAAAGGCACTTAGACTGATAAAGGAATTGTCCATGATTGTTGCTACAGTTTCTTGGGGATCGGCCAGTATAAAAAGGGACAGCAGCAGAGAGTCCAACAGTTTCCAGGAATTATCAATAACATAGATAGTATGCAGAGTTTCACTGTTGCGCGCTTTCAGGCGGATGTGATTAAGGGCCTTTTGAATGGTCCAGTGGGGTCTCACCGCTACATAATCCGGAGTCATTAGCCGGCCCACACTCTCTTCAGGATAGCCCAACAAGAGCCGGGCTTCTTTTAGATCATCCGGGCTTAATAGATTAAGCAGGCGCTGAGTAACCTGACCGGGTAACTCCTCGAATAGGGCAGTTCTATCATCAGGGCGCAGATTAGCCAGGAGATAGCGAGTCTCTTCATGGGTCAAGCCTTTAAGCAGGGAGTTGCGATCTTCTTTTTCCAGATAGGAGAATACTTTGGTTGCGACAGGGCGGGGTAAAACTCTAAACAATATTACCCGGTCGGACTTTTCCAATTCATTTAAGAGTGATGCAATATCCGGTATCAGATAGTCGTTCCATGCTAACTGCCTTATTTCTTTCAATTTCTTTTGACTTATTAAGTTGGAGATATGTTCCTTTAATCCTTGCATAATTGAACCTCGCTAGATAGCTTGATTATATGGTGTGACATCGCTTCCGGTGGCCTGTTAATTATTATATATAGTGTAGCACATAAGCTGCCAGTGTCAGGAACAGGCTATATACATGGCAGTTATGGTTTATGCCCACGGTATACATTGCAAGGGATGACTAGGGGCGCAAGTTCCCCAGATTCCGGGTATTTACGCTTTATGCAATTATAAGACCATAAAGTGCTGATGTCCACGTTGATATCCTAAGATGAGGTTCACTTTGAGGATAATTCAGAATATACTGGAAATGGACGAGTTGTTTAGAATACGGATGACACATAAGATTCCAGGCTGGACAGGGTGGGGATATAATTATTTACCGGGTAAGTTTCTGAGTGAAATCAGCCCGACAGGGCGTCATAAATGTAAGGGGGATAATGTGCTTATGAAAAAGGTTTTGGGGATAGTTATATCTGATCGAAGACTGGGCAACAGCGAGGTTTTGGTAAAGGAGATTATGAGCAGTATCCCAGGTGAATGCGGTCGGGAGCTAATACGCTTAACTGATTTCAAGATTGAGCCCTGCAAAGCCTGTTATCGATGCTTGCAGCCCCATCAGGATTGTGCTCAAAAGGACGATTTCAATTATCTAATGGGTAAGATAATGGCGGCGGATGCTCTAATTATAGGGGTACCCGTATATATTTTGGGGCCGCACGGGTACTATAAAATGCTGATGGATCGTCTGGTGGGGGTGGGGAATTATATTGAACAGACCAGGGGCAAACCCTGTGCACTGGTAATTCCTTACGGTACAATAGGTTGGACAGGCTACACCAAGGCGGCTTCGATGATAATGCCCCGATTGCTTAATATGAAGATTGTAGATTGCTGGCAGGTTCACGCTACCTTGCCCGGTGAATCATTGCTTGATTCAGATAACATAGAGTATGCACGTAAACTGGGACAGGACCTTTTCTCTGATCGTGAATACATCCCGGGGAACCGGGAATGTTGTTTTTGTGGGTCAGATATCCTCCGATTGCTGGCGGACAATAGGGTGGAATGTCCTATCTGCGGAGCAAAAGGCCGACTGGATCATGATAATATCCCTAATTTTACCGATGCGGATTACTTTCGTTTCTCAGCCCACCAAGTGGAAGAGCACTTTAAAGGCTGGGTGAAGGAAATGAAAAGCCGCTTCGCGGTTGAGAAGGATAAGCTAAAGGAGGCACAAAAGGATTACCGCGATAAAGACTGGTGGATTAGACCGTGATTGCCATTCTGTTTTGCCCAAGGGTACGAGATAGCGGCCGCCCATACTACCAAGCCTTATAAAACCGAGTATAGGGGCTGGCAAAAGATGATCAAAAAAGCTATCGCCGATAAAACTGATGGCCGCCTTCCGAGTATATAGATTGCTGGAGAAAAAGATGTGGAAGACGCGGTCATGTATGCGGGGATGGCTTTGGATAGAGCCATTAGCCGTGGTAACTCCCGTTAATAATTAGAAGATTTTTGTAATTGACTTATGTGAATACCCGGTCATATAATTAGTTAGACATACTAATCTTTAACAGGCGGTTTTGCTTATGGAAAAGTCAGCGACGTTGCTGGAGAAAATTGAAATACTAACCAGACTGGTGGGAGAGTTGGATCAGGGCGTAGTAGTCAGTGATAAGCTGGCTCATATAACTGCTTCCCAGCTTTACTATTTAAAAAGCATTGATAAACTGGGATCCCCGTCTTTCAGTGAACTGACCCGGAAACTACAGGTTTCCAAACCCAGTGTCAGCTCGGGCGTAGACCGATTATTACAAAGGGGCCTCGTAATTAAGCAACAGTCGGCTGAGGATCGCCGGGTCTACCACATATCGGTCACCGCCAAGGGCAAGGAATTGGTCGAAGCCTATAAGGACATCTATAGAGATTATGCCCGCAGTCTGGCGGTCATCCTGGATGAATCGGAAATGGACGTTTTGATTGAGCTGTTTAGTAAGGTAATCAAAGCTACGGATTTGAATAGACGTTAAGAAATGAGACGGGAGGGTAAATGGGCGTGAACAAATGGAAATGGTGGCTGCCGTTACTGCTGCTTGTGGCGGTGGTGATATGGCGGGGGCAGGTATTGCTGAGTGACAAAACAGCGGGGGTGAAATCTTCTGTTCCTACCGTCCAAATCGAAGCAGTGCAGGAAGAAGATACTCAACAAGTACTCCACTACAGCGGTACGGTGCTGGCCGATCAGGATGCTGTCATTACGGCTGAGGTTGCCGGCAGGGTGCAAAGGGTGGGGGTGCAAAACGGTGCGGTAGTCAAACAGGGGCAGACTCTAGTTACCTTAAATAGCAGTGATTATGAAACCGCCCGGCAGGCAGCCGAAGCCAGTTTACATAAAGCTCAAGCTGCCCGGGAGTTGGCTGCCAATACTTTGAGCCGTATACAGGCGCTCTACGAGGGACAAGCCGTCTCGCAAAAGGATTATGAGGATGCTCAAATAGCACTTAAGGTGGCCAGTGCTGATGAAAAGGCCGCCCAGGCAGGCTATGCTCAAGCTGAGCGGGCTGTGCAGAAGACTAATATTGTTGCTCCGATAAGTGGGGCAATTTACAATTGTACGGTGCTAACGGGACAGATGGCCAGTCCCGGGCTACCATTGATGATGATTGCTGACACCCGGGAGGTTGAGGTCCGATTCGAGATACCACAGCAAGATATAAATAACACCCCCCGGCCAGGTTTGACCGCCACAATACAGTTGGAGGGGCAGAGCGATACCATAGAGGGGCAGCTAAATTCCCTCAGTCCGGTAGCCAATCCCGCCTCCCGTTCTTTCGAAGCTCGCGTTCAGGTAAAAAATGATGCTAATCTGCTTAAACCGGGGATGTTTGTACAGGTCAAGCTATATACCGGTCAGGTTAAAAAGATGATAACGGTGCCGGCCCGGGCGGTACTTAATGTGGAAGGGGAGTATTACGTCTTTTTGGCAGCCGAAAATGGCGCCCAGAAGCGGCAGGTTAAGACGGGGGCCAGCGTTGGTGATCGGGTGGAGATACTGTCTGGTCTAAGTGCTGGAGAACAATTGATCGTCAGCGGGGTAAATCAACTTCAGGATGGTGACCCCATCACTATCCAGACCCAGGAAGGAGCAGTCTGATTTGTTTTTAACCAGGCTTAGTCTTAAACGTCCTATTTTTGCGACCGTTATTATCCTGGCCTTGCTCACTCTGGGCACGATTGGCTATTTTAATCTCAATATCAATGACTGGCCGGAAGCGGAGATGCCCTATGTAGCGGTTACTATCGTCGAACCGGGAGCTCTGCCAGATCATCTGGAAACCAGGGTGGCCCGGCCGGTTGAAGATGCTCTGGGTCAGATTGCTGGTGTTAAGCATATTATGACCCGGATTCAAGAAAATGCAGTAGTCATTTTCGTTGAATTTCCGTTGGAGATCGGGGTTGATACCGCTGCTCAAAATGTTCGTGAAAAAATAGGGGCTATAAGAGCGGATCTTCCTCAAGAAATTGAGGAACCCGTCGTAACCCAGTTTAATCCCCAGGCTGCTCCGGTTATGAGCCTGGCCGTGGCCGGCTCCGAGGTTTCGGAGCGGGAGTTGAGCTTCTGGGTGGATAATACTCTGCGCCCGCAGTTGGAGACTATCAACGGGGTTGGCTCAGTACAGATCAGCGGCCTCAAGAAAAGGGAAATACAGGTTATGCTGGATAAAGATCGTATGACTAGCCTGGGTATGACAACTGCTGAAGTGGTGGGGGGAATCCGCCTGCAAAACCTGGATGTTCCCGCCGGTTCAGCCCTGGGTGCCGAGGGCCAGATGGCTCTGCGTTCGACCGGGGAAAGGAAAAGTCTGGCTGATTTGAAAGGGATTCCAATAGGCACCAGGGGCGGCAGTACGGTATTCCTGGGAGACGTGGCCTCTATAGAGGACGGCCTGGAAGAGACCGATGAGTACGTTCTTTTTCAGGGTAAGCCAGCCGTTGGTATCGACATAATCAAGCAATCAGGCAGCAATACCGTGCAGGTTGCGGATGATGTGCATGCTGTCCTGGACAGCTTGCAAGACCGCGTTCCCAGGGGGTTAGAGCTGGAAATACTCCGGGACAACTCCAGAAATATTCGCGATTCTTTAGCAGATGTACAACGAACCCTCCTCGAGGGGGCTTTACTGGCGGTTTTAACCGTTTTGATATTTCTTAAGGATTGGCGCAGTACTTTAATCAGCGCCCTGGCGATTCCAACCTCCATTATCGCTACCTTTTGGGTGATGAACTTACTGAATTTTACGCTCAATACTGTCTCCCTGGTAGCCTTATCGCTGTCGGTCGGGCTGTTAATCGATGATGCTATTGTGGTGGTAGAAAATATTTACCGCCATTTGAAAATGGGTAAAGCACCTCTTCTGGCAGCTGAACAGGCTACTGATCAGGTGGGGCTGGCGGTGACGGCTACGACTCTGGCAGTAGTGGCCGTATTCCTGCCGGTAGGAATGATGAGCGGAGTTGCGGGACAGTTCTTCAAGGAATTCGGTATTACGGTGGTGGTGGCGGTTCTGGTATCGTTGCTGGTGGCATTTACGCTGGTGCCGCTGCTGGCCTCACGGGTCTTGCGCGGCGAGGGAGATAAAACCAGCTTAGGTCCATTTACCGCTCTGGTGGATAGGTTTAATCAGGGTTTTGAAGGCTTGGCCCACAAATATGTGCGGAGCCTGGATGTGGTATTGAAAAAATACCGCTGGCGGGTTGTTACCGCCGCCTTCCTCCTTTTTGGGGGGAGTTTATTGATGCTGCCGATTTTGCCTTCCAGCTTTATCACCACTGGTGATGGGGCTGAATTTACCATTGCTGCTAACATGGATGCGGGGCTGAATCTAAGTGCGGCCAGTAAAACTACCGCCCAGATTGAGGCCGTTGCTGAATCTTATCCGGAGGTTATTAAAGTATATTCTGTGACTAAAAAAGACGAAGCCCGCATATATGTAGGCCTGACCGGAAAAAGAGAAAGGGAACGCGATATTTTCGATATAGCCCAGAGCTTGCGGCAGGATCTGGCCAGCATTCCCGGCGCCCAGACTTCTATCTTGATCAAGGACTTCTCGAATATTGAACAAAAAAATGTAGAATACCGGTTGCTAGGGCCGGAGTCCGGGGAATTATCAACCCAGGCCAACAAGATTCTGGCCATCATGAAATCTATGCCCGGGACGGTGGACGTGGACTCCAGTTTCAGGCCCGGAAATCCAGAACAGCGTTTGGAGGTCCGTACTCAGACGGCAGCAGATCTAGGGGTCAGCACTGGCCTGATTGCCGATACTCTCCGGACCATGTATACCGGAACGGTGGTAGGCGGACTGGCCGATGGTGATCAGCGCTACAATATTCGGGTGAGATTGCCGGAATCACAGCGGCAGGCCAGCAATGCTCTATCCGGTATATATCTGCCCACGGCGGGAAAGGATGGGACCCAGGCTCTGGTAGCTTTAAACCAGGTGGTGGAGCCAGTTTTCGCCAGTACACCGGGGGAGATACGTCGTTTTGACCGTTCCCGGGAAATCGTCCTATCGTGTAATCTATACGGCATATCACCGGGGGAATTTGAAAAAGCCTTCATGAGTAAAGTCGAGCAGGAGATTCAGCTACCGCCCGGCTATAGAATTGTAGCCGGCAGCTATTCGGAAGCTATGGCCGACAGCCAGAGGAACCTGACTTTTGCAATCATTACGGCTATCTTATTTATCTTTTTTGTTATGGCGGCTAATTTTGAAAGCTTCCTCGATCCGTTGGCCATTATGCTATCACTGCCTATGGCGATTATAGGTGCTGTGTTGGGACTGTTTTTGAGCGGAAGCGAATTAAGTATGATTTCTTCCATCGGTTTTATAATGCTGATGGGGCTGGTTACCAAGAATGCCATTCTTTTAATCGATTTTGCCAAACAACAGTTGGCGCAGGGATTGGATCGGCATACCGCCCTGCTAAATGCTGCGGCTACCCGGGTGCGGCCTATAATTATGACCAGCACCGCTATGGTTTTCGGCATGCTGCCTCTGGCTCTGGCCCTCGGTGCCGGGTCTGAAACCCGCAGTCCCATGGCTCATGCTATTATCGGCGGTTTGATTAGCTCCACGTTCCTGACTCTATTTGTGGTTCCCATCCTTTACACCTTGTTGGATGATGCCCGCCTTAAACTGTTTAAGACGATCGACAGGAATAGGGTGGAGGACAACCACCTTACCAGGTAGGTTTTACTTCAAGGTCTGATCCAAATAGTCTAAAACTTTTTTGACATTGTCATCGTTGTTGAAAGGTATACCGCCGTGGGCTACTCCGGGCATAATTTCGAGATAGACATTATCGTTGCCCAATACAGGTCTAAGTTTAGCCGCATATTCTATAGATTGCTGTACCGGCACCCAGTTGTCCACGGTGCCATGTTG
>Ga0265294_10004058_pt1 | contig 18430 bp, 15 predicted proteins | sample MunlanPumphouse3_FD_192504 | JGI IMG/M metagenome (GOLD analysis project Ga0265294, IMG submission 192504) | Groundwater microbial communities from a municipal landfill in Southern Ontario, Canada - Pumphouse #3 | ecosystem: Environmental > Aquatic > Deep subsurface > Groundwater | place...
TCGCCCGTTGACGATGGTCCCGAACACCGACCGCATGTTCTGCGTGCAAAGCGTCAGGAAATACCAGCCCGGACTGGTAAAGTCCCAGCCCTGCATTCTCAGATGCTTCTTCTGTGGCGCCACGGCATGCCGCAAGGGTGTCGATGGCGCCACGGCATGCCGCAAGGGTGTCGATGGCGCCACGGCATGCCGCAAGGGTGTCGATGGCGCCACGGCATGCCGCAAGGGTGTCGATGGCGCCACGGCATGCCGTGGTGTTATGGATGACGAGTCTCTCATGTTCCGAGCACGGCCCGCAGGAAGCGGCCGGTGTGCGAGTCGGGGCAGGCGGCGACCGCCTCGGGCGTGCCGGTGACGACCAGCCGCCCGCCCTCGTCGCCGCCGCCGGGGCCAAGGTCGATGACGACATCGGCGCACTTGATGATGTCGAGGTTGTGCTCGATCACCACGACGGTGTTGCCGGACTCGCGCAGGCGCAGCAGCAGGTCGAGCAGCTTGTGCACGTCCGCGAAGTGCAGGCCAGTGGTCGGCTCGTCCAGCAGGTAGAGCGTCTTGCCGGTCGCGCGCTTGGACAGCTCGGCCGACAGCTTGATGCGCTGCGCCTCGCCGCCCGACAGCGTGGTCGAGGACTGGCCGAGATGCACGTAGCCGAGGCCGACCTCCGAGAGCGTGCGCAGCTTGTTGGCGATCTGCGGCACCGGCGCGAAGAACTCCAGCGCGTCCTCCACCGTCAGGTCCAGCACCTCGGCGATCGTCTTGCCGCCGTACCGGATCTCGAGCGTCTCTTTGTTGTAGCGCAGGCCGCCGCACTGTTCGCACGGCACGTAGATGTCCGGCAGGAAGTGCATCTCCAGACAGCGCATGCCGTCGCCCTTGCACACCTCGCAGCGCCCGCCCTTGACGTTGAAGCTGAAGCGCCCCGGCCCGTAGCCGCGCACCTTCGCGGCGGGCGTGGCCGCGAACAATTCGCGGATCGGCGTGAAGGCGCCGGTATAGGTGACGGGATTGCTGCGCGGCGTGCGCCCGATCGGGCTCTGGTCGATCTCGATGACCTTGTCGAGCAGTTCGATGCCGGTGATTTTCTTAAAAGCGCCGGGCCGCTCCTTGGAGCCGTAGAAGTGGCGGAACAGATGGTTCTTGAGGATGTCGCTCACCAGCGTGGACTTGCCCGAGCCGGACACGCCGGTCACGCAGACCAGACAGCCGAGCGGGATCTGGACATCGATGTTCTTGAGGTTGTTTTCGGAAGCACCCGTGATTTTAAGGCGCGCCTTGCCCGGTTTGACGCGCGCCGCGGGCACCTCGATGCGCGTCCGCCCCGACAGATAGGCCGCCGTCTGCGAACGCCCGCACGCCAGCAGCCCCGCCAGCGCGCCCTGATACACCACTTCGCCGCCCTGGCGCCCGGCGCCGGGCCCCATGTCCACGATGTAGTCCGCCGAGCGGATCATCTCTTCGTCATGCTCGACGATCACCACGGTGTTGCCGCGCCGCTGGAGCTGGTGCAGCATGTCGATCAGCCGCTCGTTGTCGCGCGGGTGCAGGCCGATGGTCGGCTCGTCCAGCACATAGAGCACGCCGACCAGACCGGAGCCGATCTGCGTCGCCAGTCGGATGCGCTGCATCTCGCCGCCCGAGAGGGTCGAACTTTCGCGGTCGAGCGAGAGGTAATCGAGCCCCACGTCGTGCAGAAACTTCAGGCGCCGGCGGATCTCTTTCAGCACCTCTGCCACGGCCGCCGCATCGGCGGGGGGCAGCGCGAGCGCGTCGAAAAAGGCCACGCCCTGCTTGACCGTCATGGCCATGACCGCCACGATCGAACGCCCCGCCACGGTGCAGGCGCGCGCCTCCGGCCGCAGCCGCGCGCCGCGGCAGTCAGGGCAGAGCTGCCGGCTCATGTACTGCCGCAGCTTCTCGCGCACCTCGTCGAACTCCGACTCGCTGTAACGCCGCGTCAGGCTCGGCAGCACGCCTTCATAGGGCTTCTCGGTCTTGCGCCACGCGCCGCGCATCCAGAAGCGCAACGTGACCGGCTCGTCGCCGGAGCCGTGCAGCAGCACCTGGCGGAACGCCTCCGGCAGTTCGCTGTAGGGCGTGTCCATGTCGATCCCGTATGCCGCGGCCACCGCCTTGAGCAGGTGCTTGTAGTACACCACCATGCGGAAGCCGCCGTGCCGCCAGGCGTGGATCGCGCCCTCGGCCAACGACAGCGATTTGTCCGGCACCACGAGGTCCTCGTCAAAGACCAACTGCGCGCCGAGGCCCGCGCAGGTCGGGCAGGCGCCGAACGGGCTGTTGAAGGAGAACGCGCGCGGCTTCAGCTCTTCAAAACTGAGCGCGCAGTCCGGGCAGGCGTTCTTTTCCGAAAAGAGTTCTTCGCGCGCGTCGCCCTCCCCGGGCATGCTCTGCACGCGGACCAGGCCCTCGCCCTGCTTGAGCGCCAGTTCGACCGAATCGGTCAGGCGCCGCCGCACACCCTCCCCGACGACCAGCCGGTCCACGACCGCCTCGAGGGTGTGCGCTTTGTTTTTGTCGAGGCGCGGCACATCCTCGAGCGCCAGCATCTCGCCGTCCACGCGCACGCGCACAAATCCCTGGCGGCGGACGGATTCAAACACCTCTTCATGGCGACCTTTGCGGCCGCGCACCAGCGGCGCGAGCACCACCAGTCGGGTGCCGGCCGGCTGCGCCAGCAGATGATCGACGATCTGCTCCGCGCTCTGCCGCTGCACCGGCTTGCCGCAGCTCGGGCAGTGCGCGCGGCCGACGCTGCCGTAGAGCAGGCGCAGGTAGTCGTGAATCTCGGTCACGGTCGCCACGATCGAGCGCGGATTCCCGCCCGAGGTGCGCTGCTCGATCGAGATCGCGGGCGAGAGCCCTTCGATGTGGTCGACCTCCGGCTTCTGCATCTGGTCGAGAAACTGCCGCGCGTAGGCGGAGAGGCTCTCGACATAGCGCCGCTGGCCTTCGGCGTAGAGGGTGTCGAACGCGAGCGACGACTTGCCGGAGCCGCTCAGGCCGGTCACCACGGTCAGCGAATCTCGCGGGATACGCACATCCACGTTTTTCAGGTTGTGCTGCCGCGCGCCAGAGATGATGATGTCAGACATTTTCAGTTTACGGCACTTCACGGAACAGGTTGCAGCACGACGAAACCGGGCAGCCCGCGGATGCCGAAGGCGTCGAGCATCTCCTTGGCCGGGCTCCGCTCCGGCCGCTCGGCCTGCACCTTGACCACGACGTAGCGCGCGAGCCGCTGTTTGACCCGCTCTTCCTGGAAGGTGGTCTTCTCCATGACCGCGCAGTTCTTGCACCAGGTGGCCCAGAAATCGACAAAGAGCGGCTTGCCTTCGCGCCGCGCCTGCTCGACCTTGGCCTCCCACGCCGCCCGGTCGCCCGCCGCGATCGAGCCGTCGCGCGCCGCCTGCGCGGCCGGCATGAAACCGACCGCCGCCAGATAAAAGTAGTAGGCCGCCAGCAGCGCCAGCAGCACGCCGAACGCCTGTTTCACGCGTACCATCCACATGCCGGGGCTGGGCAGCACCGAGAGGCCCGCGCCGGCGAAGGGCCAGGGCAGCGCCATGCCGAGGCCCAGCACGAACGGCAGGAACTGCGCGCCGCGCGCGCCGCCGGCATAGAGCGAGCCGGCCAGCAGCAGCACGGCCAGCACCACCGGCGCGACGCACGCGCCGGCCAGCAGCGCCGAGAGGGCTCCGGCCGAGAAGGCCGCCAGCGCGCCCTGCCGCGCGCCGCCGCTGGTCTTCGGCGTCACGAAACGCGCGAAATCGATCACAAACACATCAAAGAGCGCCAGCGTCAGCGCCGCGAAGACCAGGCCAATCGTGAGGCTGAACCAGGGCGACGCCTGCAGCGCGCCGAAAAAGAGCCCGCTGCGCAGGATGACCCAGCCCAAACCGCCATAGACCAGCACGATGCCCGCGCCATAGGCCGCGCCGAGCCCGAAGCCGCGGCCGCGCGTGCCGGCACCGGCGCCGAGGATCGCCAGGTTGATCGGGATCATCGGCAGCACGCAGGGCGTGAGGTTAAGCAGCACGCCGCCGAGCAGCACCAGCAGCAGCGTCAGAAACAGGCCGTGCGCGTGAAAGAAGGCGACCGGATCGCTCAGGAAACCGGCCAATCCCGCGCGCGACGCGCCGGCAGCGGGCTCCCGGCCGTCGGCCTGGTCCAGAAACGCGAGGAAATCGCCGGCCTTCATATAGCCGCCGCCCGCGGTCATCGCGAACCCGCCCGTCCACGCGCCGGCCGTTTCCGCCACAAGCGGGGCACCGGAAGCCGCCGCGGGCGCCGCGACAAAGCGGCCGGACGCCGCGTCGTAACGGAAGGCATGCTCCTCCGGCATGAAGCACACCGCATCGTCGCAGCCCTGGTAGGCGACCGTCAGCGCGGTGCCGTCGCGCAGCGGCGCGACGCGCCAGAGCGATTCGAAGGGACGCGCATAGACACCGACCTGCTGTGAGGGGTTGACCGGATCGGGCTTCTGCTCGGGGGCCGGCACGTTCAGAGGTGCGGCCGAGACCTTGAACGTTTCGGCGTAAATCAAGTGGTTGGACGGCACGCTCAGCGTGATCCGCACCTCAGCCTGTTCGTCCGCGAGCGCCAGGCGTTCGACTTTCAGACCGAACGGCGATTGCGCGTGCGCGGCGGCGGCGGCGGCCGCGCACACCCACAGCGCGACTCCGCAATGGATGCGGCGGGACCAACCAATCAGGGCGTGCGGATTCATCGGGACCTCCTTTATGCGTGTTGCGCGACTTCCGCCAGCGCGCGGCCGGCGGCGCGGCAGGCTTCCAGCGTTACGGCATCCGGCGCGAAGCGGCAGGCGAGCGGCTCGCGCACCGGTTTCATCTGCATGGCCTCCAGATAGCGCGCGGCCTCTTCGGAGCCTTTCGCGGCCCAGCCGTGAGAGCCGAACGCGAAGCCCGCCTTGCCCAGCGGCTTGAGCCCGCGCAGATAGGTCAGCGTCGCGGCCATGCGCGGCATGATCCCCATGTTGAGCGTGGCCGACCCCGCCGCGAACGCCGCGCAGTCCATCACCTCGGTGACGATCTGCGTGTCATGCGTAGCGTCCACATTGATGAGCTTGACCTCGACCGGCAATTCTTGGGCACCCGCCGCCACGGCCTCGGCCATCACTCGCGTGCTGCCCCACATGCTGCAGTAGGCGACCACGACCTTGCGGGCGGGCTTGCAGACCATCCACGCCTGATACGCGGCGAGGATCGTGTCAAAGTGGCTGCGCCAGATCACGCCGTGGCTCGGGGCCACCATCTTGAGCGTCAGGCCGCCCAAGCGCGCGAGGGCCGTGGCCACCGGCCGGCCGTAGGGCAGCACGATGTTGGCGTAGTAGGTCTTTGCCTCCTGCATCACCTCGCACAGATCCGACTCATCGTCAAAGCGGAACCCCGACGCGTAATGCTGGCCAAAGGCGTCCATCGAGAAGAGGATGCCCTCCTCGACCAGATAGGTGACCATCGACTCGGGCCAATGAACCATCGGCGTGTCGAAGAACTGGAGCGTCCGGCTGCCCAGAGAGAGCGTTTCGGTGTCCGCGACCACCTGAACCTTCCAGTCGCGGGTGTCATAATGGCGGGCCAGCGCGTCCTTGCACTTGGCGTTGCAAAGCAGCGTCGCGCTGGGGCAGGCGCGCATCACGGACGGCAGGCCGCCCGAGTGGTCCGGCTCGGCATGGTTGCAGACGATGTAATCGACCTTCTCCAGCGGCACGTGCGACTGGATCTGCTGCAGCAGTTCCGCGACATACGGCGCCTTGACCGCATCGATCAGCGCCGTTTTTTCGTCTACGACCAGATAGGCGTTGTAGGTCGAGCCCCGCCCGGTCTTATACCCGTGAAAATCGCGCACCGCCCAGTCGATCATCCCGGTCCAAAAAACGTTGTCAGCAAGTTTCGTATTCATGTGGCGTCTCTCCCGATCAAAAAAATGGAGCCTTCAGGATAACTTTTTGAGGCTGCGGATGCCACCTCAAAAAGGCTTCAGCGCGGCAGGTCGCGGCAGACAGCCTCGACCGCCGACACGTCGGGCCGGAACCGCAGCAAGGCGACCGGCACCTCGCGGATCACCGTTTCCAGCGTCTGGATCAGGGGATCAAAGAACGCCTGATCCATCCACGGCACCAGTGCCACATCCAGCAGCCGCAGCACCGCCTCGCGGGTGGTCAGGGGCAGGATCTCCTGCGCGGAGCCATGCTCAATGAAGTAGATCTTTTTCAGCGGGGCCGACTCCTTCGCGACAAAGCCGCCCGAACTGGGCCACGGCGAGCCGTACACCCTGAACCCGCCCCCGTCGCGTCGAAGAAGCGGACGCTCATCCGTCAGGACCGTCCGGCCACACTGGTGGAACAACCGCGAAATCGTGCTCTTACCCCGGCCAGACGGCCCCGTGCAGATAATGCCCGAGCCGTCAATCACCTGCGCCGAACCGTGCAGAACCAGACCGCCGAGCGGCAGCAGGCGCAGCACCAGCGCCAGAATAGCCACGATGCCGAAGGTCCCGTACGCCTCATTGCGATACATCTCCGTAAAGGCGGTGGGATGCCACTCGAACCGGAGATGCTCAAACGGCGCACGGCCCGTCATCCGCCACATGACTTCACCGGTCGGATTGGCGCCCATGAGGCAGGCCTCGCCGTCCCGCTGCTCGAAATGCCACGCGCCGCGGGCGCGCGCCCGACAGAGTTCAGGGTTTTCGCCGCTGCACGCAACGGTGCAACGCACGTCGGCAGGCAATGCGGTATCCGCGAGAAAAGGGAGATAATGGGGGTTGAAATCGTCCGCTGTCAGGCACGTAAATATAAAACGCACGCCTGCCAGATCACAGGTAAACGGGTTTTGCGGCATGAGTGCAATTCAGCATTCGCCCGGCTCGAAGCACTTATTTCACATTGCCGGAATTGATGCCGAGCGTCCCGATCTGCTCAGCCTTGAAGGTGCCGCCCACGCCGAGCTTCACCTCGCTGGCATCCGCCACCTCAAACCGTTTTTTCGATGTCTTCGCGAAAGCGTCAGATTTGGCCATGTTCCACCTCTTTTAAAGAATCTAAACCGGAGTTTACGCGGAATCCGTGCCGCCTGTCAACCCCTGATTGAGAAATTCGCAAGATCGACAAATAAGGCCCTGAAACGGTATAGTGACTGATTTATGGGGGGTGGTGTGATCAGGCTTGGGCTGTGCTGCAAATTTCATCGCGAACCGATCGCGTTCAAGACCACGACGGCCGCCGCGCTGGCCCGCCTGCCGCGCGCGCGGCAGCTTGACAAACTGGCGGCGCTGGCGCTGGCCAACGCCGACGCCCTGCAGCGCGCGCTGGCCTACTGTGCCGATCACGGGATCGGCGCGTTCCGCGTCAACAGCCAGATCCTGCCCGTCAAAACCCACCCGCAACAGGGGTATGCGGTCGGCGACCTGCCGGAGAGCGGGGCCATTGTGGCGGCTTTCGAGGCGTGCGGACGCTTCGCGCGCCGGCATGGCCTGCGGCTGACCTTCCACCCGGACCAGTTCATCCTGTTGAGCGCGCCCGACCCCGAAATCGTACGCAGGTCGGTCCTGGACCTGATCTACCAGACGGAGGTCGCCGACTGGATCTGTGCCGACGTGATCAACATCCATGCGGGCGGCGGGTACGGCGACAAACCGGCCGCGCTGGCGCGGCTCGCGGCCGCCTTGGCGTCGCTTCCCGTCGCCGTACGCGCGCGGCTGACGCTGGAGAACGACGACCGCATCTACACGCCGGCCGACCTGCTGCCTTTCTGCGAGACGACCGGGACCCCGTTCGTTTACGACGTCCACCACCACCGCTGCCTGCCGGACGGGCTCACTGTGTCGGCCGTCACGGCGCGCGCACGAGCAACGTGGGACCGCGAGCCGCTCCTGCACGTCTCCTCCCCCAAAGAGGGCTACGGCAGCCGCCGGCCCGGTCCGCACCACGACTTCATCGACCCGGATGATTTTCCTGAAGAGTGGCGCGCGCTGGATGCGACGGTCGAGGTTGAGGCCAAGGCCAAGGAGGTTGCCATCGAACGTCTGCAGGCGGCGCTTGCCGCCCGCGGCGTGCCGCTCACAGCCCCAGGCTCTCGGCCACCCGCGTGAAATCGGCCGGCGGCGGCGCGCGGAAATCGAGCGCGACACCGCTCACCGGATGCGCGAACGCCAGGTGCGCCGCATGCAGCATCTGCCGGCGCGGCGGCTGCGGCAAGCGCCGGTCCGCCGCCGGCCGCCCGTACAGCGCGTCCCCGACCAGCGGGCATCCCAGCGCCTGCATGTGCACGCGGATCTGGTGCGTGCGTCCGGTCTCGATGCGACAACGCACCCAAGTGACGCCTTCCCCCAAGCGCCGCACCACCGTGTAGTGCGTGACCGCCTGCCGCCCGTTGGCGCGCACCACGGCCATGCGTTTGCGCTCCACCGGATGCCGGCCGATCAGCCCGCTCACGGTGCCCGTCTCGCGCGGCGGCGCGCCGTGCACAAGCGCCTCGTACTCCTTGGTGATGCCCCCGGTCTGAAACAGCCGCACCAGCCCGGCCATCGCCGCATCGTTCTTCGCGACAACCAGCAGCCCGGAGGTCTCTTTGTCCAGCCGGTGCACGATGCCCGGACGCTCCACGCCGCCGACCCCGCCGAGGTCGCGGCAATGGTGCAGCAGCGCGTTGACCAAGGTGCCGTCCGCATGCCCCGGCGCGGGATGCACCACCAGCCCGGCCGGCTTGTTGAGCACCAGCAGATCACGGTCCTCGTAAAGGATGTCGAGCGGGATCGCCTGCGGCTGCGGCACGGCCGGCTGCGGCGCGGGCACGTCGATCGCGAAGGCCTGTCCGGCCTTGACCGGCGCGTTGGCTTTGACCGGCCCGCCCGCACACGTCACCCGCCCCTCCTTGATCAACGCCTGAATGCGCGCGCGAGAGAGGCCGGCCGCCTGCGCGGCCAGCCAGGCATCAAGCCGGCCGGTCGCGCCTTCCGGCACCGTGAAGGACCAGACGGAACCGTTGTCGGTCTCCGCCTCGTCCCCCGCGTTATCCCAAAGATCTTCTTGCATGGGAGGTCACCCTGCCTCACGACTGCGGACGGAACGTCAACAGGAACCCGCCGTCCCGCGCCAGATCCAGCGCCACGCGCACATCCGGCGCCTGCGCCGCGAATGTCTCTTGAACAACCGCTCCGGCTTCGCCAGCGATCGGGTCGCGCAGGATCTCGACCGTATAATGCGGCGCGCGCCATTCGGCCGGTGTGCGCAGCCAGAGATCTTCAACGCGCACCGTCAGCGTCTTCGCCGCAGCGGTGATCCCGGCAACCCGCCACACCGCGCCCTGCCTGCGCGCGCCCACCGCGAACTCGCCGGGCTCGCCCCGCATCATCCAGAAGGCGTCGCAGGCGGCTTCGCGGTCGATCAGCGTCTCGAACGCCGCGCGGTACGCGGGCGTGAGCGCCGCGCCGAACGCGGGCGCCGGCAGCGCGTTCCGCGTAAACGGCACCGTGAGAAACAGATGGTCGCAGCCCTGCCGGCCGTCCGCAACGTTCAGCGCCGCGACAGACGCCAGCGCTGCGAACCGGCGCTCCGCCAGGTCGCCCGGCCGGTCAAAGAAAACCACATGCCGCTCCAGGCCGTGCCGCCAGAAAGCGACCCCTTTGCCGTCCGGCGTGAAAAGCACCTGCGGAAGAGGGCCAGCGATCAGAGGCCGGAGGTCAGAGGTCGGCCCGGCACCCGGATCATTGGGGGGCAGCCTTTGAGCGTTGAACATTGAACGTTGAGCGTTGGGCGTTGCCTCAGGCCCCAGCAGCACAGAGCCGACCGGGAAGCGCGTGACGCCGATGTCTTCGGCGTCCGGACGGCGTTTGCGCGGCTGACGGACGGCGCAGAACGCGCTCAGGTCCGTCACGCGCAGCGTGAGTTCCAACTCGCGGCCGTCGCGCGCCGCGAAGCGCGCGACCAGCGAGCGCCCCGGTCCGAGGCCGGTCTGCGGCCGGTGGCGGGAAACCTTCACCAAGCTCAGGCCGTAGCCGAGGGGCCCGTCCCCGGTCATCAGGCCGGCAGTCGACGTGTCCACCACGGCGCAGCCGTCAACCCACACGCGCCACACCGGACACGCGGGATAGACGGTCGATCCGATCCACACCGTCTCCACAGCCACTTCGGCGCGCACGCGACCGGCGGGCGAGAAGAGTGTTTGGGGCTCGGCCACGGCAGCGCCTTTCGTTTGATCCGCCGATGCTACAGCTTCAGGTTCGCGAAGGCGTCGCCAAGCGAACCGAGTCCGCCGCCGCCCTTGTTGCTCGCGAGCCAAGTCGAAACGTCGTCCTCCGCCTCGCCGCCGCCGCGCGTCTCCCATTTAACCGGCAGCGTGAGCGAGATGCGGTCGCCCTCGACCGACTTGACCACCACCTCGATCTTGCTTGACGGCGGGAACTGGCGCTCCAGTTTCGCGGCCGGATTGCCGCCCTTGGGGATGTCGGTCTCGCTGATGTGCAGCAGGCCGGTCTTCTCCTCCGAAAGGCGGACGAAGAGCCCGAAGGGCTGGATCGACTCGACGATGCCCTCGACCTTCGCGCCTTCGGCCAGTTCGCCGGGCTGCAGCGCTTTGACGCGCTCATCCACCGGCCGCAGGCTGAACCGGCGGCGCTCGAGGTCCACGCTGTCAACCTGCAGCAGCAGCTCCTGGCCTTCGGTCACGACTTCGCGTGCGGACATCAGACGCCGGCCGCCGCCCAGCTTGCCGATCGGAATCAGGCCCTCGACGCCGGGAATGAGCTGGGCGAACGCGCCGAAGCGCTCGAGTTTCGTGATCGTGCCCACAAAGGTCGTGCCTTGCGGGAAACGCGCCACCGCGTCGTTCCAGGGATCGCCCTGCGCGCCGCGCAGGCTGAGCGAGATGCGGTTGCGCGCCCAGTCCAAATCCTTGATCTGCACGTCGACCCGGTCGCCCGCCTTGACCACATCCTCAGGCTTCACGTCGCGGCCCCAGGCGATCTCCTTGAGCGGGATCAAGCCCTCCGCGCCGCCGAGTTCGACAAACACGCCGAACTCCACGATGCGCGTGACCGTGCCGGTGGCGACCATGCCGACATAGAGGTCGGCCACCAGTTCTTCGCGCTGCGCCTCGCGCTCTTTCTCCAGCAGGGCGCGGCGGCTGACGATCACGTTGGGGCCGCGTTCGTCGTCGCCGTATTCCGTGATCAGGAAGTTGAAAGTGTGACCGATATACTCGGCACCCTCCTGACGGAAGAGATTGATCTGCGAGAAGGGGCAGAAGGCGCGCTTGCCGGCGACCGTCACCTCATAGCCGCCGTTGATCTCCTTTTCGACGCGCCCTTCAACCGGCATCTGGCGCTGATAGGCGTCCGCCAGCGACCGGTCGACCACCTGCTTGGCATTGATGCTGCCGGAAAAGAGGAACGCGCCGTTCTGCATGCCGGCGAAAATCACCTCGACGGTGTCGCCGACCGCGCAGCGCAGCGTGCCGTCTTCAAGGGTCATGTCCGCGAGCGGGACCAGCCCCTCGCGCTTCGCGTTGACATCCAGCGTCACATACTGGTTGTTGATGTTGCTGACCGTCCCGCGCACCCGGTCCCCCGGGTTGAACCCCTTGTGATAGGTGCTCAACTGCGCACTCAACAACGACTCGAAATCCGCCATCGACACTTTTTTATCGCTCATCTTTTGCTCCAGAAAGAGGGATAGGATACGCCATTCGGCCGTAGACATGCAATCCGTAAGGTGGCGTCTTTTCCGCCTTGCCCGGCACCGCATTCCATGCCAAACTTACGCCTCGACGGTTATGATTCAACCAGAGGGAGATCGGGCAGTATGAACGTTTTGGCATATATCGGTTGTTACACGGATGAGAAAAAGACGGGCATCCATATCTTTGATGCCGACACAGAGAGCGGCGCGTTCCGTCCGGTCGGCTGTGTGGCAGGCATTGAAAACGCGATCTACCTCACCCTCAATAAGGCCCGGACACGCCTGTATGCCGGGCTCGGCCTGCCTGCGCTGGGCGCACCCGGCAAGAACGGCGCCGTGGCCGCTTATGCCATCCAAGGCGACACCCTGCTGCCGCTCAACCACAAGCCGATCGGCGTGACGCCGCCCTGCTACGTCGCGCTCGACCCCGCCGAGCGGGCCCTGGTCTTCGCCGAATACACGAATGCCGTCTCGGGTGTCTTCGAACTGGACGCCGACGGACGGCTCGCCGACACGCCGCCCGCGACCGTGACGCACACCGGCCGCGGACCGGACCCCAAACGCCAGGAAAAGGCGCACGCCCACTGCGCCGAAGTCTCGCCGGACGGACGGCACCTGTGCGTCTGCGATCTCGGCATCGACCGGGTCAAGGTGTACGATTTCCCTGCGCGCGCGGCGGGACTCAAAGAACGCCCCGCGCTCGCCATCGCCAGCGCCGGCGGGGCTGGCCCGCGCCACCTCCTCTTCCACCCGAACCGCAGGACCGCCTACCTGCTGCACGAACTGAACAACACGATCTCGTCGTTCCTCTACACCGGCGATGCCTTCGTCCACGTTCAGACGATCGCCATGCTGCCGCCTGACTTCACCGAATACAGCAAAGCCTCCGCCCTCAAGCTTTCGGCGGACGGACAACGCCTTTTCGGCTCAAACCGCGGCCACGACAGCATCGCGGCCTACGACATCGACCCCGAAACCGGCAAGATGTCCCTGCTGGCCATCTCCCGGCTGGCCGGCGCCTCGCCGCGCGATTTTGAATTCATGCCCGGCGAGAAGTTTGTGCTGCTCGGCCACGAAAACTCGAACGCGCTCATGTCTTACGCCTACGACCGGGCGACCGGGCGCTTTACGCCGGCCCACGGGCCGTTTGCGCTGTACCGCCCGGTCTATGTCAAATTCGGCACGCCTTGACTATCCGGGGCGACTGTGTTTCACTAGTCCGTCTGATTTCTCCTCCCGCCCGCACCTCTGTGACGGGCGCGGCCGGGGGTTTTGAACCGCGGCCTTTCTGTTGCGCCGCCGACAGATAAAAAGGAAGCTTACACGATGTTTAGCAAGAAAAAGAACCCTGACCCTGACGCCACAGCCAGCCCCGTGACGCCCGAGCCGGACGAGACGCCGGCGACGGAAGCCGCGGGCGGCGAAGCCGACACCGCCGCCCCTGCAGAGTCCTCGGACCGCGCCGCGCAGGCGGACGCGCCGGCCGAACCCACCGCCCCGGACGCGCAGGAACTGCTGCTCCTGAAAGACCGCTACGCGCGCCTGATGGCCGATTTCGACAACTATCGCAAGCGCCAACTCCGCGAACGCGAAGATTGGATCAAACGCGCCAACGAGGAGCTGCTCGGTGACCTGCTCCCGGTGATCGACCACCTCGAGCTGGCGCTGGCCCAGGCGACCGACCCCGCATCGCCGTTTGTCGTGGGTGTCAAGCTGGTCTACGACCAGTTTCTCGCCCTGCTCGACCGCCACGGCATGGTGCCGCTGGACGCGAAGGGCGAGCCCTTCGACCCCTCCTACCACGAAGCCCTCTCCCAAATGAATTCCGCCACGGTCCCGGCCAACATCGTCATGGACCAGTTCCGCCGCGGCTGGCTGCTCGGCGGACGCCTGCTGCGCCCCGCGCAGGTCATCGTCTCCGCCGGCGCGCCCGACCCCGTGATCGCCGACAACGAACCGTCTAACGTAACGGACTAACCCGAACCCGGACGCTCCCTTAGCCCCCCCTTCCGCTATATGGCTACCAAACGCGACTATTACGACGTGCTCGGCATCGGCAAAACCGCGAGCGCCGATGAGATAAAAAAGGCCTACCGCAAGCTGGCCATGCAGTACCACCCGGACCGCAATGCCGACAATAAAGAGGCGGCCGAAAAATTCAAAGAGGTGTGCGAAGCGTACGAAGTGCTGAGCGACACCGACAAGCGCCACCGCTACGATCAGTACGGGCACGCCGGCATGAAGTCGGCCTTCGGCCCCGGCGGGTTCGACTTCGGGCGCGATTTCTCACACATGCAGGATATCGACCTGCAAGACATCCTCGGCAGCTTCTTCGGCGGCGGTTTCGGCGACATCTTCGGCGGCGGAGGCGGCCGCAGCCGCCGTTCCCGCAACCCGGACGCCGCTCAACGCGGCGACGACCTGCGCTTTGACCTCGAGATTGACCTCGAGGAGGCGATCTTCGGCTCCGAACGCGAGGTGGACCTGAACATCAATGACGCCTGCCCGACCTGCCGCGGCACCGGTGCCGCCTCCGGGTCCGCGCGCGAGACCTGCCGCCAGTGCGGCGGACACGGCGTCGTGATCGTCGGCGGCGGCTTCATCCAGATGCGCCAGACCTGCCCGGTCTGTCACGGCGAAGGCACGATCATCCGCAACCCCTGCAAGAGCTGCGGCGGCGCCGGCCGCGTCAAAACCCCGCGCCACATCGCCCTGCGCATCCCCAAGGGGGTCGAAACCGGCTCGCGCCTGCGCCTCGCCGGCAAGGGCGAGAGCGGTCTGCGCGGTGGCGAAGCCGGCGACCTCTACGTGGTGCTGCACGTGCGCGACCACGAGCTGTTCCAGCGGCAGGATGACGATTTGGCGTGCACGGTCCATGTCTCCCCCCTGCTCGCCGCGCTGGGCGGGGAGATGGAAGTCCCCACGCCCGACGGCCACGCCCGCATCCGCCTCCCGGCCGGCACGCCCAACGGCAAGGTTCTCCGCCTGCGCGACAAGGGCATGCCCAACCTGCACGGCGGCGTCGGCGACCTCCATGTGCGCGTGGAACTCGAAGTGCCCGCCCACCTCTCTTCCAAGCAGAAACGGCTGCTGGAGGAGTTCAACGCCATGGCCAATGCCGACAACTTCCCCGACGCCGCGCGTCAGCGCAAGGCCGCCGAGACCTTCTTCGCACGCCGCGACGCCCTGCGCAAACACGCGGGTCACTAACCCCTCCTTCCGCATGCACCGCTGCCTGGTCAGAACCGAAGAGCTGCTCGCCGAAACCTGCTCGCTCGGCCGCGAGACGGCGCGCCACCTGCAAACCGTGCTGCGCGTCCGCCCCGGCACCCCGGTCACGCTCTTCGACGGCTGCGGCCGCACGCGCGCCGCGACCGTCAGCGCCGCCGACCGGCAGGGGCTGGTGCTCACGGCCGCCGCCCCGGCGCTGGAGCACCCGCGCCCCGCCTGCGCGCTCTCGCTCTTCGCCTGCGTCAGCAAAGGCGCGCGCATGGACTGGACCGTCGAGAAGGCCACAGAGCTGGGCGCGGCGCGCATCGTGCCGGTGATCTCCGCGCGAACGGTCTCGCGCCCGTCCGACGCCTCGCGCTGGGTGCGCATCGCCGAAGAGGCGGCCCGGCAGTGCGGTGCCGCGTGGCTGCCTGCAGTCCCGGCCCCGCTGCCCTTCGACGCGGCCCTCGCCCTCGCCGCGCAGACGCCCCCGCTCTTTGTGGCCGCGCTGACGCCCGAGGCCCGGCCGCTGCGCGACGCGCTGGCCGCCTACCGTGCGCCGCCGCCGGCGGCCGGGTGGTTCGTGGGGCCGGAAGGCGACTTCACCCCCGCCGAACTCGCCGCCTTGGCCGACGCCGGCGCGACGCCCGTCAGCCTCGGCCCGCAGGTCCTGCGCGCCGAAACCGCCTGCCTGTACGGCCTCTGCGTCCTGTCGTGCGCCTGGCTGACCTAATATGCTATCATGAGCGCACGTTATGTCGGCAAAGATTACAGATCCGGTGCTTGAAGAGATCCGCGCGCGGATTGACATCGTCGAGCTTATCGGCGCGCGCGTGACGCTCAAGAAATCGGGCGGCACCTTCAAGGGCTGCTGCCCCTTCCACCGCGAGAAGACCCCCTCGTTCCACGTCAATCCGGTCAAGCAGTTCTACCACTGCTTCGGCTGCGGCGAGAGCGGCGACATCTTCACCTTTCTCATGAAGCAGGACGGGCTGACCTTTCAGGATGCGGTCCGCACGCTCGCCGAGCGCGTGGGCGTGACACTGAAACAGGATGTCGACTACGACGCCAAGGGGCGCGACGTGCTGCTCGCCATCCACGCGGAACTGGCAGCCTTTTACCAGCGCTGCCTCGCCAAAACCCGCGAGGCGGAGCCCGCGCGCCACTACCTCGCCAACCGCAAGCTGCCCGCCGAGATCATTGAGCGCTTCGGCATCGGCTACGCGCCCACACTGCCGCGCGACGCGCTGCGGCAATGGGCGAGCAAATACGGCTACACGCCCGAGCAGCTCGTCACCGCCGGCATCCTCTCGCCGCCCAACAAGCCCAACCGGCCGGACGACTATTATGACCGCTTCCGCGGCCGCCTGATGTTCCCGATCTGCGACCGGCGCGGCCGCGTGGTGGCCTTCAGCGCGCGCATCCTCGACGCCAAGTCGCACCCCGCGAAGTACGTCAACAGCCCGGAGACGGAGATCTTCACCAAGAGCCGCGTGCTCTACGCCCTGGACAAGGCCGCCGCCAAAATCGTCAAACACCCCCACCGCGAAGCGATCGTCTGCGAGGGCCAGATCGACGTGATCCGTTGCCACGCCTGCGGCTTCGACACGGCTGTCGCCTCGCAGGGCACGGCCTTCACCAAAGAGCACGTCGCGCTGCTCAAGAAACACGCCGACAGCGTGGTGCTGGTCTTCGACGGCGACAGCGCCGGACGCAAGGCCGCGCTGCGCACCGGCGCACTGTTCATCGAGGAGGAAATGCCGGTGCGCGTCGCCTCCCTGCCGCCCGGCGAGGACCCCGACTCGCTCCTGCGCGACAAGGGCCCCGCGACCTTCCGCGACCTTCTGGAGCGCGCGCTCTCCGTGACGGCCTTCCAGATCGAGACCCTCCTGCAGGCCGAAGAGCGCCCCGACTCCATCGACGCCGTCAACCGCGTCGCGCGCGCCGTGCTGGAGATGCTCGCGGCCTGTCCCGGTGCCGTCCTGCGCACCCGCCTGCTGCAGGAGGCGGCGGCGCGCCTGCACATGCCCTACTCGGCGATGGAGGCCGATCTCGACAAACACATCGAGGGCCTGCGCCAGCGCGCGTCCTATGAGCACCGCGAGCCGCGCGCCGACCCCGCCGCGCCCGACCTGCGCCCGTCAGCCGCCGACCCCACGCCGGAGACGGACGACCTCCAGCCTTTGGATGTTGACGACGACGGACCGCTCGACGTCCCGCCGCCGCCCGAACCGCCCTCGCGGACCGAGTTTCTGCTGTGCGAATTCCTGGTTGAGCACGAGCACGACGGCACGGTGCTCGACCTGATCGAGCGGCACCTGCCCCTCGACCTCGTGCCCCACCCCTTCGCCCGCTCGCTGGTCGAGGCGCTCTTGATCCAGCGGCGCAACGGCGGCGACCGGCTGGTGGAACTCTGCCAAACCGCCGACCCGGTCTGGCGGCCCGTGCTCGGCACGCTGCTGGCCAACAAGAACAAGATGCTGAGCGCGCGCGAGATGACCAAAGACGAAGCGGCGCGCGACTTGATCAAAGCGCTCTGGGTCATGCGGCTCAAACAGGCGCGCGGCCGGCTTTGCGCCGAAAGCGCGCCCGAAAACGACCGTCCGCGCTTTCACCTCTCGCGCCTGATCAAGGAGCTGGAGTCGAAGCCGTGGGACTCTATTTCAGGATTCCTGTGCGCCGCCACGGCGGACGCGCTCACCCCGGGTGCGGAGCGTCTGGATGCCCTGCCGCTTTCGGCGGCGTCTGCGGCTGCACCTTGCGCACGTGCAGCGGATACCGCATGCGCAACTGCTGATCCAGCAGGATTTCCACCCAGTGAGTCCCCTCTTGACGAAATGCTAGATTAATGAAGACCTCAACAGTCGTGGCGACCTGCTGATCGTTCGAGAGCCGGATCGGCACCGGCTGGCCCTCGCCCACCACCGTCACGCCGTCCGGCGCCACGATGCGCGACTTCTGGGTGAACGCGCCCTCGCCCGCGCACCAGCGATTCATCAGGCAGATGCGCGGACAGACGGGCTGGTTCACGGCCTGCACCAAGCCGTCGAAAATGCCGATCAGCATGAATTTTCCGTTGCGCTCCTGGCGCACGTCGTCACACAGCAGACTCGCCTGCAGATCCGGTATCATAAAAAGGCTCCTCACGTTTGCCACGATGATAGCGGTTCCCCGGCCCCGCGTCCAGCGCACGCTGGTCCCGCGGCAGGGCCGACGCATCTTAAATTTGACTCATACCGTCAGAACTGCGGGTGTGACATGCACCCAGTGAGTTCCATGCAGTCGGCACTGCGGCATGGTTTTTGTGGCCCCTCGTCCCCGTACCCGTTCACGTACACGACGGCCTCATCGCCTTCCCGTGACCGTGTACGGTCCCGCGACTGGCCGGAGTTTGCTCTCATCCAAATCGCTATCGGGATCGGGATCGTCCATTTTGAGCCGTCCCGCGCGGCTCCTCTCGCGATGGGGTCGAAAGATGTTCGATCCCGATAGCGATCCCGATCCCGA
>Ga0265294_10004059_pt1 | contig 18428 bp, 14 predicted proteins | sample MunlanPumphouse3_FD_192504 | JGI IMG/M metagenome (GOLD analysis project Ga0265294, IMG submission 192504) | Groundwater microbial communities from a municipal landfill in Southern Ontario, Canada - Pumphouse #3 | ecosystem: Environmental > Aquatic > Deep subsurface > Groundwater | place...
GGCGAAGATGAAGACATACCAACAGCAAAAAAAATATACGGACACAATTTTGCCCGTATATATTATCCTGAACGTTTTGCAGAAATAGTTGGAGTGCTAATGCAAAACCAACTCAAAAATCTCTAGGGGACAATGGGGACGTACCTTACTGTCCCACTTTTATTATTAATTTTCATTTAATTATATGTATATTTATTTCTTACCAGGTTGGTAAATGGCTTATATAATGTATATATGCAGAAAAATGCTATGAAGTTTTTCGGAAGTGAAAGAGAATGGAGTGAAAGGGAGGATTCTAAAGTGGATAATACAAATCCTAAAAAGGCTATGAAAGAATTGACAATGATTCTAATGTATTTATCAAGATTTAATGAAAACAACCGATTTGAATCAAGCATGGATATGACTTGGAAAGGATATGATTTTGGCATTATTAATGAATTAGACGATGAAGATTATATTAGGCAAGGAAGTTATCGTTCCAAGTCTGTTGCATTAACTGAAGAAGGTATAAAATTAGCAAGGGATCTTTTGAACAAATACAATATAAAAGATTGGGAGTAGCGTAGAAAAATATGTACAAAGTCTTGATGCCAAAACATCAATAGTCCAGGAAATCATGGAACGAGCGAATGCTAATATAAAATTATATTATGATCATCCGTAATTATATAAGTCTAACTATATGGATAAATTAGATTATGGGGTAAGAAAATGTATTATAAAAGTAAAGATGAGATAACAAAAAAGAATGTGTTTATTCAAGAAACAAAAAGGCAATTGGCATTGATGTCATCGCAGGAAAAGGATAAATGGATTATAATGCAAGCACAGTTGCTAATTGAAACTAAACAACAAGATTTTCTTAAAAGCTTGTCACGAGAAAAATTGATTATAGACATGCCAAGTAATGAAATAATAGATGAGTTTTGTAAACAGGTCAGTGAAGGTAAAATCTGCTTAGAGTATGAGACGCATTATTATGAATTTGATGATACAGGAAGATATATGGATGATTGGGAGGTCTGGTACAATGACCCAAATCAATCAATGTATTTTTTAGATAATATATTTAAGGGATGCCATGACCTGAATGAACTGGGGGAATATGAACAGACGAACAAAATCCTAGGACAAATTTGCAGGTTGGAGTTTTGTATTGTTGAAGCTGAAGATTCAGAAGATTTTTCAACAGAAGAAGAGCCTTTCACTATAGATAGTGCATATGAACATGGAATGTTAGCTACAAATAAAACAGAAGTAGTTTATGATTGGCTGTACGCATTTTATATGGTACATAAAAATTTAAAAGCGGTAGAACTTGCACAGCAGTTGATTGAACTTTTGATGTTGCCATTGTGCAATGTTATATTGCCAAGCAATGTAATTGACAGCATAGAAAATAAGGAAGTGCATAATGAAATGATACTTTTGCTTGAAACAATTATAGAAATAGATACAAAAGAGGTGCAAGAGAAATATTTTGATAAGTATTCAAGAGAAGGATATTATTTAAAAAAGAAGTTAGACCGAGAAATGAATCTGATTGATGATTTGAAAAAGATGAAAGAAGGAAAACAAAATATTTACAATCAAATTTCAATATTGAATTCCTCCTGGAAGCAAATACAAGAATTAATACAATGGTTAAGCTATGAGCCATATATTGATGATCAGTTAGAAATTGATCAAATTTGGAATATATGTGAGGCATTGGTCAGACATTTGAAAAATAATTCAGAATCATGGGATATCAGAAAGCGAGTTTTACAAGATATTGTTGATAATGATGGCTATGATTATTATGGTTGCATTGATCCTATGACAGATTTATTGGAAGTTCTTTGTAATACAGGAGAGGAATATCTTGATAAAGCTGATATAATGATGAAAAATAGTTCAAGGGAATATCAAAAACAGGCAGCAAAGATATATTATGAATATGGTCATGACGAGGAATATGTTTTATATTTAAAAAGAAATATAGCAAAATCAGCAGATGTTTATTTGGAGTTAATTGAATATTATGATTCGCATAATAATACAGATGAGGCAATAAAGGTTGCAAATGAAGCATTAGATAAGTGCCGTGATTCAAAGACAACGGAAATTTTTATCTTCCTGATAAAAGAGGCTTATAAATCCGGAAATAAAACGGAAGCAACTAAGTTGTATAGGAGAGCTAAACAGCGGAAAAATGTTTTAACTTCAGAATTGAGCAAAGCATTTAAAGGTCTAAAATAATTTATATATTATCAAGATATCTTAAATCAAGAAAAATCCCCTAAAAGCGAAAGATAGCATGGGTCGAAATATTTTGACATTATATGGGGGATATCATATAATTAAACAAAAAGGCAGGTGATTTTTATGCCAAGAGTTGCCAGGAGATTAAGTGAGACCGGAATATATCATGTTATTTTTAGGGGAGTTAACAGGTTCAATATTTTTGAGGAAGATAAAGATTACGAGAAGATTTTAGAAATTATTACTGATTTAAAAGAAAATGTAAGCTTTGATATTTACGCATATGTTTTAATGAATAATCACGCACACCTAATAATTAAGGAATCAGAATTGGCAGAAATATCATTGATAATGAAAAGAATGCTTACAAGGTATGCGGGCTGGTTTAACCGGAAATATGATAGAAGCGGAATACTAATTGCAAATAGATTTAAAAGTGAGCCTGTTGAAACGGAAGATTACTTATTAACCTTAGCAAGGTATATACACCAAAACCCTGTTAAGGGCGGGCTAACATCTAAAATAGACAATTATAAGTGGAGCAGCTTTAAAGAATATCTAGGAATAAGTGAAATATGCAATACAGGCCTTATACTGTCGATAATTGATAGAGACAGTTTCATAAAGTTTAATTTTGAAATTGATGAAGAAGAATATGAAATATCAATAAAAGAACAAAAATTTGATGATGAATTTGTTAAGGCTCGAATAAAAGAAATATTGGGTGGTAAAGACCCTTTCAAATTAGGAGAAATGCCTATTAAAGAAAGAAATAAAATAATTAGCCGGTTAAAAACAATTGAGAAGTTTTCTATTAGACAGATTGAAAGAGCTACAGGAATATCCAGAGGTGTAATATCAAGGTGTAAATGAGACAATTAAAATAAATAAGGAAAATATGAGACATTTAAAAAAAACGGGACACTAAGGTACGTCCCCAGTGTCCCACTTTCAAAACTTTATTTTCCCGCTCTTTTTTCGAAGAATGCCTTTGCAACCGGCGGGAAAAGCGCATAGGATAAAACATCTTGCTCAGACTGTGCAAGGTCTCCTATTTCTTCCTTCATACGCTCATAGCTGTTCTCTAAAAGGTCTGCAGGGCGTACTGTTATCACTTCTTCATCCCCGATAATAAGCTTTTTAATTTCATCGGATATGGGAGCCGCTGATTTTCCGTATTGACCCCTTACATAATTTCTTATTTCCGTCGGTATTACCTTGTATCTTTCACCGGTAACTATATTGAACACTGCTTGAGCTCCTACTATTTGGCTCATTGGAGTAACCAGTGGAGGAAATCCTAAGTCTTCTCTTACTGCCGGAACTTCGTTTAATACGTCTTGAAATTTGTCCGCTGCATTAAGGGACTTCATTTGTACAAGCAAGTTTGAAAGCATTCCTCCGGGTATTTGATATAAAAGAGCTTTAGGCTCCGTCATAAGCACCTTTGTACTTAATGTTCCTTCATCTTCAAATTTCTTCATAACATTTTTAAAATGTTCTGCAATATCATTTAACTTTAGCAGATCAAGTTGAGGATCTCTTTCTGAATCCTTAAGTGTTAAACAAAGAGATTCAGTTGCAGGCTGTGAAGTTCCTGATGACAAAGGCGATATGGCAGTGTCAACAATATCAATTCCTGCTTCCACTGCTTTTAAAACAGTCATTTCTCCGATTCCTCCTGTACAGTGGGTGTGAAGCTCCACCGGCAGCTTTGTAACTTCTTTTATAGATTTAACTAAATCATAAGCAGTATAAGGCAATAATATTCCTGACATATCTTTGATACATATAGAATCAGCTCCTGAATTTTCAAATTCCTTTATTAATTTAAGGAAATATTCTTTTGTATGAACCGGGCTGGTTGTATAGGATATGGCACATTGTAAATGCGCACCTTCTGATTTTACAGTATCTATAGTTTTTTGTAAGTTTCTTATGTCATTTAGCGCGTCAAATACTCTGACTATATCAATTCCTTCATAAATTGCATTTTTATGAAACCTTTCAACAATATCATCAGGGTAATTTTTATATCCCAATAAATTTTGACCGCGGGAAAGCATTTGAAGCTTGGTATTTTTAATATTTGCTCTTATTTTCCTAAGTCTTTCCCATGGGTCTTCATTTAAGTATCTGAGGCAGGTATCAAATGTTGCTCCTCCCCACACTTCCATTGCATGATATCCTGCCTTATCCATATCGTGCAGAATAGGAAGCATTTCGTCAGTTGAAAGCCTTGTTGCTATCAATGATTGATGTCCATCTCTTAGAGATGTTTCCGTAATTTTAAGTTTTGTCATATCTTCTCCTTTTATTTTATGTTAAATTTATTAGTAACTCTAAATAAATGCAAAAATAATCAGGGCATATTTCTTTAGTATATCTTTCTTACATATCTACATTCTTTTCCTTGATATGATTATTACATTTATGATATAATGAGTGCAATCGATGATGCAAAGACTTGGGAGTCTTTGCTCTTATGTATTCATTGTATTGGTGCGAAGCGTGCCATTTGGCATCTTGCACTAATAATATAATCATTAATCGGCATTGTATATATTAAATTGTATTATTTGATGATTAAGATAATCCGAATTTCTTTATTAATAATACATACAATAGCATATTATAATGATTTTGTACATGATAATTTATATAATTATTGCAACGTCGTTTTTATAAAGAATCTGTTTTAAAGTATAACATAATTTAATAAGGTGGTGGTGTAAAATGGATCAGACAGATTTAAAAATTATCAGCATATTACAGCATAACGGAAGAATTTCAATGAAGGAATTAGGCAAGATAGTATCATTGAGCCCGCCTGCCGTGGCAGAAAGAGTAAAAAAATTAGAGGACACGGATGTAATTCAGCGTTATATAGCAGTAATAAACAATGAAAAGATAGGTAAGCCTATTAGTGTTTTAATAAATGCATCAATAAGACCTGAAAGCCAGGAGGAGTTTCTAAAATTTGCTGAAAGCTCAGAAGAAATAGTGAAATGCCATCACGTTACAGGTCCTCACAGCATGATTATAAAGGCACACTTAAGAGAAATGAAATTTTTGGAGGAATTAGTAAGGGAAATTCAGTCTTACGGCAATACAGAAACATATATAATAATGTCAAGCCCAATAGACCGATAGGGATAAAATGATTAAGGTACATGGCAGAATTTTAAATGACAGAAAATTAAAGAGGTGTACAAATGTATAGAATTCAGCAAATTAAGCTGCCTATAAATCATAAGGAGGAAGAGCTGTTAATAAAAGCAGCAGAAGCTTTAAGAATCAAGAAAGAAGAGATTAAAGAAATTACTATTTTCAGAAAATCAATAGATGCAAGGAAAAAAGATGAAATACTGTTTATTTATGCTTTAGATGTTGATACATACAAGGAAGTGAAAATTTCCAAGAGAAACAACAATATTTCTGTTGCAGATCCATTTATATATGATGTGCAGGTTACAGGAGAAAAGCTTTTAAATAACAGACCTGTAGTGGTAGGAAGCGGTCCCGCAGGGCTTTTTTGTGCATTGCTTCTTGCAGAAAAAGGATACAGACCTATAATTCTTGAAAGAGGGAAGACTGTAAAGGAAAGAGTCAAGGACATTGAAAAGTTTTGGAAATGTGGTATTTTAAATACTAACTCAAACGTACAGTTTGGAGAAGGAGGAGCAGGAACATTTTCTGACGGCAAACTAAACACTTTAATAAAAGACAGGTCAAAACGAGGGAAAAAAGTATTGGAAGAATTCGTTGAAGCAGGAGCTCCGGCAGAAATCACATATATTAACAAACCTCATATTGGAACAGACCTTCTTAGAAACGTTCTTGTAAATATCAGAAAAAGAATAATAAGCATGGGTGGAACATTCAGATTTGAAGAATGTTTAACAGATATAATAATAAAGGATAATGCAGTTTACCGCATTGTTACTGAAAGCGACATTATAGAAACAGATGTATTGGTGCTTGCCATAGGCCACAGCGCAAGAGATACATTTGAAATGCTCAACAATAAATTAGTAAAACTTATAGCTAAACCATTTTCGATTGGTGTCAGAGTTGAACACCCTCAGAAAATGATATGCGAAGCTCAGTACGGAGAAATGGCAGGCAATCCGCTTTTAGGTCCTGCTGACTATAAATTTGTTCATAAAAGTAAAAATGGAAGAAGCGTATATACGTTTTGCATGTGTCCCGGTGGAGTTGTAACTGCCTCTGCCTCCGAATCTCAGGGAGTTGTTACAAACGGTATGAGTTTTCACGAAAGAGATTTAGAAAATGCAAACTCTGCTGTTGTTGTGCAGATAAATCCGGAAGATTTCGGCGGTGAGGAAAACCCAATGGCAGGTGTAGAATTTCAAAGATACTGGGAAAGAAAAGCCTATGAGGCAGGTGGAGGAAATTATCGCGCTCCGGTGCAGCTTTTTATAGATTTTAAAGAAAAGAAAGTTTCCTCATCCTTCGGCGAAATATATCCGACATACAGGCCAGGCTGTACTTTTGCAAACCTATGGGATTGCCTGCCTGACTATGTATGTGAAAGCTTGGTTGAAGGGATTACTGCTTTTGGAAAGTTTTTAACAAATTACGATAGACCTGATACACTTCTTACCGGAATTGAAACGAGAACATCATCACCTGTAAGAGTTTTAAGGGATGATGAAATGCAATCGAATGTAAGGGGAATTTACCCATGTGGTGAAGGGTCAGGTTATGCAGGAGGAATTATGTCTGCATCAATTGATGGACTTAAAGTGGCGGAGCAAATTCTTAAAACATACAAACCTAAGGAACAGGAATAAATTATGAAAATAGCTGTAATTGGCGGAGGTGCATCCGGTTTAACTGCAGCAATAGCTGCAGCTAAGAACGATGCGGAAGTAACTATTTATGAAAAGATGAACAGGGTAGGAAAAAAGATTCTTGCAACCGGCAACGGCAGGTGCAATTATACAAATATGAATCTGTCAAAGGAATGCTACCATTCAAAGAATTTATTACTTACAGAAGATGTTATGAAATTTTTTGACCTTGAAAAGACACTTATATTTTTTAATGAATTAGGCATACTGCCCTTTGTGGATGAAAGCGGCAAAGTATATCCAAATTCTCTTCAGGCTTCAAGCGTGTTGGATGTATTAAGATATGAGATAAAAAGGCTTAAGGTTGAAGAAATGACTGACTTCAACGTAACAGCCTTAAGAAAAGGCAAAGATAAATTTAGTATTATTGGGAATGATACAATTACTGCAGACAGGGTTGTTTTGGCAACGGGGGGAAAAGCAAGTCCTCAGTTTGGCTCGGACGGGAAAGGATATGAAATAGCCAAGTCCTTGGGACATGAAATTATTGAACCGTTTCCTGCCTTAGTTCAGTTAAAATTAAAGGGTAAATATTTTAAAAGAATAGCAGGAATTAAATTTGACGGCACTGTAAAAGCCTATGCAGGCGATAAACTCATAAGAGAAGAAAAGGGGGAAATACTTTTTACCGATTACGGTATATCAGGACCTCCCATTCTGCAAATAAGCCGGAAGGTTATTGAAGAGCTGAATAAGAAAAGCAAGACTTACTTAACCATAGATATGTTTCCCAATCATTCAAATCTTAAGCTTTACGATATTCTACAGGATAGATTTAGAAGAATAGACTATAAAACTATAGAAGAGGCCATGATTGGCTTAATTAACAAAAAATTAATTCCGGTAGTTTTATACGAAGCAGGTTTTGATGAGCTGAATAAATTATGCGGCAAATTAAATAAGAAAGAAATATATAAAATAATAGATATTTTAAAAGGGTGGAAATTTGAAGTTGCAGGACATAATTCATGGCAGCAGGCTCAGTCAACAGCAGGAGGGATTAAACTTTCTGAGGTTAATCCTAAGACATTAGAGTCTTTAAAGGTGAAAGGGTTGTATTTCGCCGGAGAAATACTTGATGTAGATGGAGACTGCGGAGGATTTAATCTTCAATGGGCATGGAGCTCCGGCTACACTGCAGGATATTTCAGCTCTCTTGAATAATGTATGGAAGGATACTAATATGAAGAATTTTTTTGAAAAAATTTTTGGTTCATACAGCGAAAAAGAAATTAAAAGATTACAGCCTATAGTAGACAATGTGTTATCTATGGAAAAGGCAATGGAAGGGTTGACTGACAGCCAATTAAAGAATAAGACTCTCGAATTCAGACAAAGACTTTCTGCCGGCGAATCAAAAGACGACATATTGCCGGAAGCATTTGCAGTCGTAAGAGAAGCTGCATGGAGGGTATTAGGTCAGAAGCATTATCCTGTTCAAATTTTAGGCGGAATAGTGCTTCATCAAGGAAGAATTGCCGAAATGAAAACAGGAGAAGGAAAAACATTGGTATCAACTCTGCCTGTTTATTTGAATGCTTTAGAAGGTAACGGAGTACATGTGGTAACAGTAAATGATTACTTAGCAAGGCGTGACGCTGAGTGGATGGGAAAGGTTCATAATTTTCTGGGACTGACTGTAGGCTGCATAGTCCATGGAATAACAAAGGAAGAAAGATTAAATTCATACAAGTCAGACATTACATATGGTACAAACAATGAATTTGGATTTGATTATTTAAGAGACAACATGGTTATCCATAAGGAAGATATGGTTCAAGGCGAGTTGAATTTTTGTATTATAGACGAGGTTGACTCTATATTGATAGATGAAGCAAGAACGCCCTTGATTATTTCCGGAGAAGGCGATAAGTCAACTGATCTTTATGAAATGGCAAACAGCTTTGTACTTACCTTAAAAGGAAAAATCCAATTGCCTGAAGATAAGAAATCAAAGATGGATTATATGATGGGTGCTGTTGAAGAAGACGATACCGTTGATTTTATACATGATGAAAAAGCAAAAAATGTTACCCTTACTGCAAGAGGTATTGATAAAGCAGAAAGATATTTCAATATTGAGAATTTAGCCGACCAGGAAAACATGGAAATTTCGCATCATATAAATCAAGCATTAAAAGCCCAAAACACAATGAAGAAGGATATCGACTACATTGTTAAAGACGGAGAAGTTTTAATCGTAGATGAATTTACCGGACGTATTATGTACGGCAGAAGATATTCCAACGGACTTCACCAAGCAATTGAAGCAAAGGAAAGAATAGAAGTAAGAAAAGAATCAAAAACACTTGCCACCATAACATTTCAAAATTACTTCAGAATGTACAAAAAACTTTCCGGTATGACAGGAACAGCAAAGACAGAAGAAAATGAATTCCGTGAAATCTACGGAGTGGATGTAATAGAAATTCCAACCAATAAGCCTATAGTAAGAGATGATATGCAGGATGTTGTTTATAAGGGAGAAATAGGAAAATTCCGCTCAGTAATAAATGAAATTATTGAAAAACACCAAACAGGACAGCCTGTATTAGTTGGTACAATTTCTATAGAAAAATCTGAAATTTTAAGTAAAATTTTAAAAAAGCAAGGAATTAAGCATGAAGTATTAAATGCGAAGCAGCACGATAAGGAAGCAGAAATCGTAGCACAAGCAGGCCGGCTTGGCTCTGTTACAATTGCAACCAACATGGCAGGAAGAGGAACTGACATCGTCCTTGGAGGAAATCCTGAATTCATTACAAAGCATAAACTTAAGTCAAAAGGATTTTCCGATGAATTGATTGCCGAAGCTGACGGTTTTAATGAAACAGAAGATTTGGAAGTGCTCGAAGCACGTAAAACCTACAAACAATTATTGGAAGAATCAAAAAACGAATTAAGAGATGAACAACAAAGTGTAATAGAAGCAGGTGGACTTCATATTATCGGTACGGAGCGCCATGAATCAAGACGTATAGACAATCAGCTCAGAGGCCGTGCAGGCAGGCAGGGAGACCCGGGTTCAACACGCTTTTATATATCCTTAGAAGATGATTTAATGAGACTTTTTGCAGGAGATAAAGTCAAAACAATTATTGAAACATTAAAAATGCCTGAAGATGAGCCATTAGAAGCAGGAATGCTTACAAAGACAATTGAAACAGCCCAAGCAAGAGTTGAAGGAAGAAACTTTGATATAAGAAAACATGTTCTGCAATATGACAATGTAATGAATAAGCAAAGAGAGATAATTTATTCTGAAAGAAGAAGGGTTCTTTTAGGAGAAGATTTAAAAGATTATATTTCAAACATGATTGATTCCTTAATTGACAAGGCGCTAAGCATTTACACAACCGATGACAAACACAATGAAAATTGGGATTTAAACGGACTTTCCAAGTATATAGCCGAAATATTTTCACTTTTAATCAGTTTTGACGGAGTAAAACCTGAAGATATAGAAAAAGAAGACTTAAGAGAAAGAATAAGAACTGTCGTTGACAGGCATTATGCAAGGCAGGAAGCAGAATTTGGGGAAGAAACTTTCAGAGAAGTGGAAAGAATTGTCCTTCTTAAAAATGTTGATACAAAATGGATGGACCATATTGATGCTATGGACCAGCTTAAACAAGGAATAGGCCTTCGCGCCATAGGAAATGAAGACCCTGTCAGAGCTTATCAAATAGAAGGATTTGACATGTTTGAAGAAATGACAGCGGGAATTCAGGAAGATACTGTAAAAATGCTTATGAGGGTAAGACCTCATGAGAAATTACAGCGAAAACAAGTAGCAAGAATCACAGGTGTCAGCGGTGGAGATGCAGACAGTATTGGAGGCAAACCGCAGCCACATGTTAAAAAAGAGAAAAAAGTAGGAAGAAATGACCCGTGCCCATGCGGAAGCGGGAAAAAATATAAAAAGTGCCACGGAGCGAATGAGCAGTAAACTATGTCGCTTATAGCGAAAAATAATAAAAATATCCGCTCACGGTTTCGGACACGAAAAATTCTATGAGCTCATTCCGGTTAAAAATCCTACAGCATGCAAACTCACTTCGCTCAAACAATGCAAGCTGTTTAACGGATTTTCAACCTTCATTCGCTAAGAATTATAGTCGTGTCCTGCAAATGTTCGCTTAATATTTTTATTATTTTTTAGAATCATATGTAAATATCCGCTCGCGGTTTCGGATACAAATAATTTTAGAAGGAGATGACAATATGACTGACTGGTATGAAATTACTGAAAGAATCAAAAAGTTCAATGATATATTAAATGAGGTAGGTGGTTCCCTTTGACTTGGAAAAGTTGAGGGAAGAAAATTTTACATTAGAATCACAGATGCAGGAGCCTGACTTTTGGGTGAATCAGGAAAAAGCGCAAAAGGTATCTCAAAAACTTAAGCATAATACAAATCGAATGGAAGAATTCAATAGTTTAAAACAGCAGGTAGAAGATATTGAGCTTATTGTTGAATTAATACAAGAAGAAGATGACGAAAGTCAAGTGCCCGAACTTTTAAAAAGTATGGATGAGACAGAAGATAAATTAGAAAGCGCAAGGGTAGTTGCTCTTTTAAGCGATGAATACGATGAAAATAACGCAATTTTATCCATCCATGCAGGAGCAGGAGGCACGGAGGCGCAGGATTGGGCAGAGATGCTTCTTCGAATGTACACAAGGTGGATAGAATCCAAGGGCTACAAAATGGAAATATATGATATGCAAACAGATACAGAAGCAGGAATTAAAAGTGTTACCATTTTCGTTGAAGGGCAAAATGCTTACGGATATTTGAAATCCGAAAAAGGTGTCCACAGACTTGTCAGAATATCCCCTTTTGACTCTTCAAACAGAAGGCACACATCTTTTGCATCAGTGGATATAACGCCTGAAATTGGTGATAGTGAAGATGTTGAGCTTAATGAAGAAGATTTAAGAATTGATACTTACCGCTCCAGCGGTGCCGGCGGACAGCATGTAAATACTACCGATTCAGCAATACGCATAACACACATACCCACAGGCATAGTGGTATCCTGTCAAAATCAAAGGTCCCAGCACAGCAACAAGGAAACCGCGATGACCCTGTTAAAATCAAAGCTTATAGAAATCAGAAAAATTGAAAACAAGGAAAAAATTGAAGATATTCAAGGAAAATACAATCAAATTGCATGGGGAAGCCAAATCCGTTCCTATGTGTTTCACCCTTACAGTATGGTGAAAGATCACCGAACAGATGCTGAAACATCAAATGTGCAGTCGGTAATGGACGGCAATTTAGATATGTTTATGAACGAATATTTGAAAATGAAATCATTAGGGAGAAAAGAATGATAGATATTAATAAATTGTTGTGTACAGAATTCAATTTAAAACCAACCCAGGTTGAAAGTACGGTTAAGTTAATAGATGAAGGAAATACAATTCCCTTCATTGCAAGATACCGAAAGGAGCAGACAGGGTCCTTAGATGATGTGGTTTTAAGAGATCTGTTTGAAAGGCTCACGTACTTAAGAAATTTGGAACTGAGAAAAGAAGAAGTATTACGCTTAATTGAAGAGCAGGGTAAACTTACAGATGACCTTAAAAACGAAATACTAAGTGCAGATGTGCTGCAAAGAGTTGAGGATTTATATAGACCTTACAAACAGAAAAAATCAACAAGAGCATCAAAGGCCAAGGAGAAGGGCTTGGAGCCCTTAGCTGAAATTATTATGGCACAAAATATTATTGAAGGTGACCTTGAGGAAATTGCACGACCATATATAGATGAAGAAAAAGGCGTCAACAATGTTAAAGAAGCATATGAGGGTGCCTGTGACATAATAGCTGAAACTGTTTCAGACAATGCCGATTACAGAAAGCATATACGTGAAGTTTATGTAAATGATGCAATACTGTTATCGGAAGCAGCTGATGAAGATGAAAAAACCGTTTATGAAATGTATTATAAATTTGAAGAGCCGGTTAATAAAATTGCAAATCACAGGATTCTTGCCATTAATAGAGGCGAAAAAGAAAAGATATTAAAAGTTAAGTTAAATACACCTGATGAAAAAATAGTCAACTATTTAATATCAAAAGAAATAACAAATGAAAATGCAATAACTGCAGACTATTATCTGTCTGCAATTCAGGACAGTTATAAAAGGCTTATTGCTCCTTCCATTGAAAGAGAAATAAGAAACATGCTTACTGAAAGAGCAGAAGAAGAAGCAATAAAGGTATTCGGTAAAAATACCAAAAACCTATTGATGGTTCCTCCTGTTAAGGATGTAAGAATTCTTGCCATAGACCCAAGTTTCAGAACAGGATGTAAATTAGCAGTCTTAGATGGAACAGGCAAGTTCTTGGAACAGGGAGTAATATATCCAAATGAACCAAGAAATGAAATTGAAAAATCCCAAAAAATAATGGCGGAAATTATTAAGAAATTTGACATAGATGTTATTACTATAGGAAATGGAACAGCTTCAAGAGAAACAGAAATGGTTGTATCAGATATGTTGTCAAAATACACATTCCCTAAAAAAGTCACCTATACAATCGTAAGCGAGGCAGGAGCTTCTGTTTATTCAGCTTCTAAATTAGCCCAAGAAGAATATCCAAAGCTTGATGTTACAATAAGAGGAGCTATTTCCATAGGAAGAAGACTTCAGGACCCTTTGGCAGAACTTGTTAAAATAGATCCTAAAAGTATCGGAGTCGGGCAATATCAGCATGATGTAAATCAAACAAAATTAGGACAGGAACTTGACGGAGTTGTAGAAGACTGCGTTAACAGTGTGGGTGTTGATTTGAACACGGCTTCTCCTGCACTGCTTCAATATGTGTCGGGAATAACAAAGACGATTTCAAAAAATCTAGTTAAATACAGAGAAGAAAACGGTAAATTTATAAACAGACAAGAACTTATGAAGATAAAAATGCTTGGAGATAAAGCATTTGAACAATGTGCAGGTTTCCTGAGAATTTCTGACGGAGAAAATCCTCTTGACAAAACTGCAGTACATCCTGAAACATATGAAATTGCAGAAAAGCTTCTGAAAAAGTTAGGCTATACAATTGAAGATTTAAGAAGCGGAAACTTAAGAGACATAAATGAAAGAATAATGAAGATCCCGGTAAAAGAAGATAAGAAAGTAAAAATGCCTGCTAAAAATATAAGGCTAAAAGGATTTGAGGCATTAGCTCAATTAAATTTCAAGGAAGACAAAAAACCTTCAAGAGAAAACATTAAAGACAGAATAAAGGTTTTGTCTGAAGAATTAAATGTAGGAGTTCCTACACTAACAGATATTTTAGAAGAGCTTAGAAAACCAGGAAGAGACCCTCGTGACGAAATGCCTAAGGTGGTATTCAGAAGTGATGTTATGAACTTTGAAGATATGAAGGTAGGAATGAAACTTACGGGAACAGTCCGAAACGTTGTTGACTTTGGAGCGTTTGTAGATATAGGAGTGAAACAGGACGGGTTGGTTCATCTTTCTGAAATGAGCGACAAATACATTAAAAACCCTATGGAAGTTGTACAGGTAGGAGACACTGTCAATGTAACAATTTTAAGCATAGACAAAGAAAGACAAAGAATAGGTCTCAGTATGAAAAAAAGTCGTAGGAGCAAAAATGATTGATACAGTTATATTTGATTTTGACGGAACATTAGCAGATACCAATAAGTTGATATTAAATTCTTTTAATCATATTTACAACAAATATCATGACCGTAAATGCGATGAAGATTATATTTTAAGTACATTTGGAGAGCCTCTTGAACTAACCTTAAGACGCGATTTTGGCGACTACAGTTATGAAGAAGTTGTTGGATGCTACAGAGGATATCAGGTTGACAAATTTGACAAAGAAGTAACCTTATATGACACTGTAATTGAAACTATAAAGTACCTGCACAATAAAAACATAAAACTTGGAATTGCAACATCAAGACTTAAATCATCCACTTTATATGTCTTAAAAAGATTTAATTTAGAAAAATATTTTCAGGTTGTTATTTCCTCTGATGATGTGGTAAAGCACAAGCCTGACAAAGAGCCATTGATAAAAGCAATTCAAGGATTAAACAGCACTACAGAAAACACATTGTATGTTGGTGACTCTAAATTTGATATGGAATGTGCCATAAATGCAGAAGTTACTCCGGTGCTTGTGGGATGGCAAAAGCATTCCAATGAATTAGCAGAAAAATACAATATCAAACATGTGCTCAATAAAATGTGGGATTTAACTGAAATATTGTAGAAGCAGCTCTTTGTTATTGCTAAGGAATAATCTTAATTGTCATTCTGAGGGCTTTAGCCCGAAGAATCTCATATCTTTTCGCTATTGCTCAGGATGACAAAGCATAACTTAATATAAATAATATATGAAGGATGGTATGTATATGGAATTCAAAAACCTGTTATTTGAAAAAAACGAAGGAATTTGCACTATCAAAATCAACAGTCCACAAACTTTGAATGCATTGAATGAGGAAGTATTAAATGAACTTGATTCTGCTTTTGACTTAGCTAATAAGGACGAAGAGGTTTCAATCATAGTACTTACAGGAGAAGGAAAGGCTTTTGTTGCAGGTGCAGACATTGCATATATGAATGGACTTAATGTTGAAGAAGCAAAGAAATTTGCAGAAAACGGCTCCAAAATTTTCAGAAAAATTGAAATGCTTGAAAAGGTTGTAATTGCAGCTGTCAATGGATATGCCCTTGGAGGCGGATGTGAACTTTGCATGGCATGCGACATTAGAATTGCATCTGAAAGGGCTAAATTTGGACAGCCGGAAGTTGGTCTTGGAATCACTCCTGGATTTTCAGGAACTCAGAGACTTCCCAGATTAGTGGGACTTGGAAGAGCAAAGGAATTAATATTGACGGGTGGGCATATAGATGCTCAGGAAGCATATAGAATAGGACTTGTTAATAAAATAATTAACAAAGACATCCTTATGGAAGAAACATACAAATTAGCAAAAAAGATTATTTCAAACTCCAAGACAGCAATGAAATATGCAAAAGAAGCAATGAACAGAGGAGTTGAAACAGATATTGAGACAGGAATTGCAATTGAAGCAAATTTATTCGGCTTATGTTTTGCCAATGAAGACCAAAAAGAAGGGATGACTGCTTTTATAGAAAAACGTCCTGTTAATTTCAGATAAGTACTTGATATATTTAATTCGATAAAGTATAATTATTACATCAGTGCGTAATTAAACGTTAAAATATTAACGAAATAAGTAAAGACAAAAAATTTAAGGGAGTGAAGTCATGAATTTTCAATTAAGCAAGGAACATGAAATGGCAAGGCAGCTGTTCAGAAATTTTGCTGTGGATGAAGTTGAGCCATTGGCACAAGAAATTGATGAGGAAGAAAGATTTCCCGTTGAAACTGTTGAAAAAATGAGCAAGTACGGTTTTATGGGCATACCGTTTCCAAAGGAATATGGCGGACAAGGCTGCGATTATTTAACATATGCTATGGCAGTTGAAGAGTTGTCAAAAGTTTGCGGAACTACAGGTGTTATTGTATCTGCACATACTTCACTATGTGGTGGTCCTCTATATGAGTATGGAAATGAAGAGCAAAAGAAAAGATATTTGCCAAAAGTTGCATCAGGAGAATGGGTAGGGGCATTTGGGCTTACCGAGCCCGGAGCAGGTACAGACGCAGCAGGTCAGCAAACAAAAGCAGTGTTAAATGGAGAACATTATGTGCTGAACGGTACTAAAATATTTATTACAAACGGCTCATATGCTGATTGTTATATAATTTTTGCAATGACTGACAAGTCACAAGGCACAAGAGGTATTTCCGCTTTTATAGTAGAAAAAGACTTCCCGGGTTTTTCAATAGGAAAAAAAGAATTAAAGATGGGTATCAGAGGCTCAGCAACTTGTGAATTAGTTTTTGAAGACTGTATAGTTCCAAAAGAAAATCTTCTTGGAAAAGAAGGACAAGGCTTTAAAATTGCGATGAAAACACTTGACTCAGGAAGAATTGGAATTGCTGCCCAAGCACTTGGTATTGCACAAGGTGCAATCGATGAATCTGTTAAATATGTAAAAGAAAGAAAGCAATTTGGCAGAGCAATAGCAAAATTCCAAAATACACAGTTCCAGTTGGCAGATATGCAGACAAAAGTAGATGCAGCAAGACTTTTGGTATATAGAGCAGCATTTAAAAAGGATTTAGGACAACCCTACAGTGTTGATGCAGCGATGGCTAAATTATTTGCAGCAGAAACAGCAATGGAAGTTACAACAAAAGCTGTCCAGCTTCACGGAGGATACGGATATACCAGAGATTATCCTGTTGAAAGAATGATGAGAGATGCGAAGATAACTGAAATTTATGAAGGTACTTCAGAAGTCATGAAAATGGTTGTCAGCGCAAATATGTTGAAATAGGGAGGCATAAGACGTGAATATAGTAGTATGTATTAAACAGGTGCCAGATACAACAGAAGTTAGAATTGACCCAAAAACTAACACATTAATAAGAGAAGGCGTACCAAGCATAATAAATCCTGACGATAAAGCAGGTCTTGAAGCTGCACTCAGATTAAAAGATGAATACAATGCTCATGTAACAGTTTTAACAATGGGTATTCCAAATGCGGAAGTTGCATTAAGAGAAACTTTAGCAATGGGTGCTGATGAAGCAATACTCATAACAGACAGAGCATTCGGAGGAGCTGATACGTTGGCAACTTCAACAACAATTGCAGCAGCTTTGAAAAATCTTGATTATGATTTAATAATAACAGGACGTCAGGCAATAGATGGAGACACAGCACAAGTCGGACCACAAATTGCAGAGCATTTAGGATTAGTAAACATAAGCTATGCAGAAGATATTAAAATAGATGGGGAAAATATTATTGTAAAAAGGCAATATGAAGATAGATACCATGTATTAAAAACAAAGTTACCTTGCTTAATAACAGCATTGTCGGAATTAAACAAACCTCGCTACATGACACCGGGCGGAATTTTTGATGCTTATAGAGAGAAAAAGGTTAAAATCTGGAGCTTAAAGGATGTTGAAGTGGACCATGAAAGCATAGGGTTAAAAGGTTCTCCTACAAAAGTTGTAAAATCATTTACCAAGGGTGCAAAATCCGCAGGAAAATTATTTACTCTTGAACCCCAGGAATCAGCTGAACTGATAGTTGATAAAATGAAAGAAAAATTTGTAATTTAAGAGGAGGACGATATGAAAATTTCTGAATATAAAGGTATATTTATTTTTGCGGAGCAAAGAGATCGAAAAGTACAAAA
>Ga0265294_10004061_pt1 | contig 18417 bp, 16 predicted proteins | sample MunlanPumphouse3_FD_192504 | JGI IMG/M metagenome (GOLD analysis project Ga0265294, IMG submission 192504) | Groundwater microbial communities from a municipal landfill in Southern Ontario, Canada - Pumphouse #3 | ecosystem: Environmental > Aquatic > Deep subsurface > Groundwater | place...
GTTGGGGCGGGGGCTTTAATCATGGCTTTATCACTCCTGAATATAGTGCTGGTATTATTGAGACCTCTCGTCCTTGGGCAGAGTGTAGAGGTATTGGACGAAGTTTTGGATTAAATAGAAATGAAGACTTAGCAAGTTATAAATCATCTGAAGAAATCATTCAACATTTTGTTAAGCTTGTTGCTGGTGGCGGAGGACTTACCTTAAACGTTGGTCCTTCTGCCGATGGGAAGATTCCCCTACTCCAACAAGAAAGACTTTTAGATTTAGGTAATTGGTTATTGCGTAATGGTGAAGCTATTTATGGTTCTAAGCCTTATATCAAACCTTATGATGAATCAATGATAGCAATACCTGGTTTAATTGATAGTGTTATAAACTTTGATTGGGTAAGAAATTCTCCTAAAAAACTAATTTCAGAAGATAATTTTTCTGTTAAATGGGAAGGAGTTATTAAGCCTGTGTTTTCAGAAAAATATACTATTACTTGTCAAGCCGATGATTATGCTTTAGTATATTTAAACGATAAACTAATAATTGACACAAAGAATAATATTAATTCTTATGAAGTCAAACTTAATAAAGATGAAGAATATAAAGTTTATGTTGAGTATGTAGAAAAAACTCATGAAGCTTCAATTAGTCTTAAATGGAAGAGTAAATCCCAAAAAGAAGAACCTATTAAAACAAAATGGAAGTCTGACTATAGATGCAATAAACCTTATGTTTGCTACACAACAAATAAAAATAATCTTTATGCAATTGCATTTTCCATTCCAAAAGATAATCTTGTATTAAAGCTTGATAAAGCTCCAAAGGATGATATGACAATTTATTTCTTAGATACTCCGTATCCAGAAATGCCTTGGACTTACAAGGATGGGAAATTAATTATCAATACCTCAACGATTAAATATTCAGACGTTAAATCAAAATCAGCATGGGTATTTATGCTTGTAGATTACTTAAAAGATTAGATTAAATTTCCATTAGGTTAAGTATAGCTGAATTCAAAGTGTATTTCTTGATATTTTCTACAGTTTAATTTTATTCTTTTCTGATATAAGTGTGCTAAGACCTTATTAAAGTTTAATTATATGAGGAATAAATCTTGCATCCTGCCACCTTACACACTGCATCCTGCCACCTTACTATGTGCATCCTGCCACCTTGCATACTACATCCTGCCAGGATGTAAAATTTATTCCTCATATAAATAAATTTATTCTTCGTTTCAGTAAATTCTTTCTTGACTTTAATAAATTATTCTTTGATATAAATTCAAATATATCATTGATACAAATTTTAGGTCTAATGGACAAAAAGTAGGCTATTTTATTGAAATAACTCTTGATTCAATTTTCTTAGAATCAAGAGTTATAGTTTTATCTTTTGATTATAAAAAACTTAGTTTCCGAAGTCGTCGAACATTATGTTTTCTGGAGGCACTCCTAATTTATCTAACATTGCAACTACTGCATCAGTCATTAGTTTTGGGCCACAAAGATAATATTCAATTTCTTCAGGTTCTGGATGATTATTTAAATAATTATCAAAGATTACTTGATGGATAAATCCTACATAGCCTTCCCAACTATCTTCTTTCTTTGGTTCACTTAAGGCAATATTAAACTTAAAGTTTTCGTGCTGTTTTTCAATTTGTTTAAATTGTTCTGTATAGAATAGTTCTCTTAATGAACGTCCGCCATACCAGAATGTAGCTTTACGGTTTGTATTTTTTGTTATAAATTGGTCAAAGATATGAGAACGCATTGGCGCCATTCCTGCTCCTCCTCCAACAAACATCATTTCTTTTTGGGTGTCTTTGATGAAAAATTCTCCATAAGGACCTGATATAGTTATTTTATCTCCAGGTTTCAACGACCAAATATATGATGAACATATTCCAGGATTAATATTTTTAAATCCTCCTGTTTTTCTGTCAAAAGGCGGAGTTGCTATACGAATATTTAGCATTATTATGTTTCCTTCTGCTGGGTGGTTTGCCATTGAATAGGCCCTATAAACTAATTCTGGATTTTTCATTTTCAAATCCCAAATCTTCATTTTATCCCAGTCTTCTTGATATTCTTTTAAAACTTCAATATTTTTGTAGTCAACTTCGCATTTTGGAACATCAATTTGAATATATCCTCCTGAACGGAAATTTAATCTTTCTCCCTCCGGAAGTTTCACAACAAATTCTTTAATGAATGTTGCAACATTATCGTTGGAAACAACTTCGCACTCCCATTTCTTAATCCCAAAGATTTCTTCTGGTATTTCAACCTTCATATCTTGCCTTACTTTCGTTTGGCATCCTAAATGATAATTATTCATTTGTTCTTTTCTTGAAAGATGTGGCTTTTCTGTTGGAAGCACTTCTCCCCCTCCTTCAGTTACCTGACACTTACACAATCCACATGTTCCTCCTCCTCCACAGGCTGATGGAAGAAAGATTTTATTTTCTGAAAGTGTTGAAAGGAGTGTTGAGCCTGGTTGAACAATTAATTCTTTTTCCTGGTTAATAGTTAATTTTACTTCTGCTTGAGGAAGTAGTTTTTTTCGTGCATATAGTAACATCCAAACAAGTAAAAGGATTATTACTAAGAAAACTACAACACCTATTATTAATATTTTTCCCATTTCTTCAAAGTTTGTTTTAGTCTTACAATTTTATTCCTAAAAAGCTCATAAAAGCTATTGCCATAAGTCCTGTTATAATAAAGGTTATACCTAAGCCTCTAAGTGGTGCAGGTATTTGAGAATAACGAAGTTTTTCTCTTATGGCTGCAATTCCAACAATTGCTAATAGCCATCCTATTCCTGAACCAAGGGAAAATCCAATTACTTCTCCAATATTATTGTATTCTCTTTCTTGCATAAAAAGGGAAGCTCCAAGAATGGCACAGTTTACAGCTATTAGTGGTAGAAATATTCCTAATTGAGCATATAGTACAGGGGAAGTCTTTTCAATAAACATTTCAACAAGTTGCACCATTGCAGCAATAACAGCTATAAAAACGATAAAGCTTAAATAGCTTAGATCTATTGATGCTAATTTAGGGCTTATCCATGCTAAGGCTCCTTCTTTTAGAAGAAAATTATCTATAAGATAATTTAGGGGTACTGTAATTAATAGAACAAATACAACTGCAATTCCTAATCCCATTGAGGTTTTTACAGTTTTAGATACTGCCAAATAGGAACACATTCCTAAGAAGAAGGCAAAAATCATATTGTCAACAAAAATTGACTTTACGAATATATTTATTATTTCTTGCATATTTTCAATTTCTTAAGTGTTACTATTTTTCACAAAGATCTTTATTCCTTGCTCTTTGTATCCATATTATAATTCCTACAAGTATTAGCGCCATTGGAGGCATTATCATTAAACTATTGTCTTGATAACCCATATCGTAGAATGATTGAGGTATTACGTTATATCCCCAAAGAGTTCCACTACCAAATAATTCTCTAATTATTCCAAGAGTAACAAGTATTACTGCATATCCTATTCCATTTCCTATTCCATCTAATAAGGAATCAAATGGTTTATTATTCATCGCAAATGCTTCAAGACGTCCCATTACAATACAATTTGTTATGATTAAGCCTACAAACACTGACAATTGTTTACTAACATCATAAACAAATGCTTTTAATATTTGGTCAACTAAAATAACCAATAGAGACACAATTACTAATTGAACAATAATTCTAATTCTTGGAGGTATTGTATTTCTTATAAGAGATATTATTAAATTTGAAAAAACAACAACAACTATTACGCTCAATGCCATTACAAATGCTGGTTGTAGTTTTGCTGTTACTGCCAAAGCAGAACAAATTCCTAATACTTGAACTGTAATTGGGTTTTCCTTTGATAGCGGATTCTTTATTAGTTTAAAATTTATTCCTGCCATAACATTATTTTTTTAATGAGTTAAAATAAGGAATGTAGAATTGCAAGCAGCTTTTAAGCATATCTGTAACTCCGTTTGAAGTTATTGTTCCTCCCGAAACAGCATCAACCTGATGAGGATTATTTTTATCAGCTCTCTTTATTACCTCAACAGAAGTAAAATTGGTATTGTCAAATATAGTCTTTCCCTTAAATTGATTTTGAAAGTCAGGTAGGGCTATTTCTGCTCCCAAACCAGGAGTTTCTGATTTGTGGTCAAAATTAACTCCAACTATTGTATTTAAATCTTCCGCAAAAGCAATATTCCCCCATATTCCGCCCCAAAGTCCATTCCCAATAACAGGAACCACATAAGATTTTTTACCATCTTTTTGACATACATATATTGGCAGAGATGCCGAAAGGTCATTAACTTTTGTAAGAGCCATTTGTTTCTTAATATCTAAATTAAAAGGGTTAATTGTACCTGTTGTTTGTTTTCCATTAATAACACTTCCTATTATTTCTCCTTTAGAATTGATAGCATGTTGCTCTATAAAATATTTATTAAATAAATCTTCAGCATTATCAGGTGTTGATTGGATACTAACAGCGCCTAAAAGTTGTTGCATTTTTTCAACTCTCACATTTTTGTCCTGCATTGGTTTAAGGCCAACGGCAGCTAAGGTAAGAATGACTGCAGAAAGAACAACTAAAATAGTTGCGTAAATATAGATATATCTATTACTAAACATTTTCTCCTCCTTTCATTTTCCAACGTTTAATTCTTTTTTTAATGTTTGAATCCACTACATAATAATCAATAAGTGGAGCAAAAACATTAAGAAGTAATATCGATAACATCATTCCTTCTGGATAAGCAGGATTTACTACTCGAATCAATACCGCCATAACTCCAATTAAGAAACCATATATCCATTTCCCTCTGTTTGTTTGTGATGCTGTCACAGGGTCTGTTGCCATAAATACTGCTCCAAACATAAAACCTCCCATAACATAATGATAGTAGAATGGTAGTTGTGTGTATGGATTTGATCCAAATAAATTAAAAGTTAATCCCATCACTGCTCCTCCAACAAAAACAGATAACATTATTCTCCAAGAACCAATTCCTGTAAACAATAGAAGGATAGCTCCCAAAAGAATGGCAATTGCTGAGGTTTCACCAATACTTCCTGGCATTACTCCTAATAACATTTCCATAAAAGAATGAGTCGGGATATTTGCTCCAGCCATCATTTCTGCAAGTGGAGTTGCTCCTGAGAATGCATCAGCTTTTTCTGCAATCCAAACATTATCTCCCGACATTGAACTTGGAAAGGCAAAGAACAAAAAGGCACGTGCTAAGAGTGCTGGGTTAAGAAAATTCATTCCTGTTCCCCCAAATACTTCCTTTCCTATTACCACTGAAAATGCAGTAGCCATTGCAACTTGCCATAGAGGAACATCTGGAGGCATAACTAAAGGAATTAACATTCCCGTAACTAAAAAACCTTCATTTACTTCATGTCCCCTCCATTGTGCAAATCCAAATTCTATGGATAAACCAACCACATAAGATACAATAATTATTGGGAGTACTTTTAAAATTCCATACCATAAATTATTCCATATTTCATCGAAGAAACCTATTTTTGGATCGAGTGAAAGGAAATGTTGATAACCTATGTTATAGGTTCCAAACAAAAGAGCAGGAATCAATGCTATAATAACCATAGTCATTGTCCTTTTCATATCTAACGCATCTCTAAAATGAGCTCCATTTTTTGTTGTTGTTTTCGGGACAAAAGCAAATGTTTCAAAGGCATCAAAAGTTGAATGAAGCCAAGGGAACTTCCCTCCCTTTTCAAAATCAGGCTTCAAATTATCTAATATATTTCTCAGCAATTTCATTCTCCCAGCTCCTTTCTCATTAGTTCAAGACCATCTCTTATTATTTGTTGAATATCTGTTTTTGAAACATCAATAACTTCACATAATGCGAAATCTTCAGCATCAACTTCATAAATTCCTAACTGTTCCATCAAATCAATGTCTCCAATAATACATGCCTTTATCAATTGCATTGGATATATATCCAGAGGTAAAACTTTTTCATACTCACCAGTTAGAACTAATGCACGTTTCCCTCCATGAAGATTTGTGTCAATATTAATAGGTTTTCTTTTTTGCTTTGGCAATAGGTTGAGAAAACCAGACAAGAAGGTACGATAGAGACTGAATTTTTTGAATCCAGGTAGTACCCAACCTAAAAACTCATAATAATCACCCTCAGTTATTACAGAAACTAAATTATCATAAGCCCCAAGATAGCCATCATAGCTTATTGTTTTCCCAGTTAAAACTGTTCCACTTATATAACGGATATTGTTTTCTTTATTCACATTTTTTTCAACAATATTAGCAATTGAAGCTCCAAGCTTAACGCTATAGTATTGAGGATTTTTCACCTCATTACCAACCAAAGCTATAGTTCTATCCTTTTCAACTCTTCCGGTTGCAAATAATTTTCCGATAATAGCTAAATCTTGTGCATCAATATACCAAATGCTCTCTCCCTTATTAATTGGGTCAAGTTTTGCTATCTGAACACTAATATTTCCAACTGGATGCTGTCCTTTAAATTTGTTTATTTCAACTCCTTCTAGTTTTAAAAGCTCATCGCAAGTGGTTTTATCAAAACTAACGTTAACATGGATATTGCCCTTAGTTAATTTCTTCAAAACATCAACTCCCAATTGAATTTCTGCCGCCTTTCCCCTAAGAAGAATATTGTAGTTGGCTGCAAGCGGGGAGGAATCAAATCCAGAAACAATTATGCACTTTGGACTTGAGTCAGGATTAGGAATAATCGCATAAGGCCTCTTACGGATAAGAGTCCATAACCCAGATTTGAGAAGTTTCTCAAGCACATCTTCCCTATTCATAGAGGCTAAAGATTCTTTTCCAAAATCTTCATAACCTTGAGTTTGTTCAGGGATGATAATTACTTCTTCAATGACTCTTTTCTCTCCCCTTTTAATGGATTGTACAACTCCAGAAACTGCTGAAGTGAAAAGAATTTTCTCGTTATGTTTTGCATAAAAAATTGGTGAACCAGCCTTTACTCTATCACCCTCCTTAACCATCATTTTTGGTATTAAACCAATATAGTCTTGGGGTTTTATTGCATAAGACTCAACCTTGGGGGTTAAAATCTCATTCTCTGCTTCGCCAATTATCTTTATGTCAAAACCTTTCTTAACTGTAATTATATTAGACATAAATCATTGAATCAATTTATACTTACGTAATATTAGATTTAAAATTAATCTACAAAATTACAATTTAAAAATCTATGCTGCAAGCATAAAAACAAATTATAATTATTTTATTTCTAATAATGCCTCAAATAACTGTTTAATAAGAGTTGAGATTGCTTTACTGTTCTTAGAAAACTAAAATACGAAAAAATAAAAAATAAAAAAAATTGAAGGAGAAATGAAAAATAAAAATAAATAAAAATTAAGTACGGATTGGGCAAAGCTAACCCTCGAAAGGATTTACTTAAACGGCGTATAAAATAATTGAAACGAAGATTAATTACCCAAAAGATGCACGTCTTTCATATCAAAAGATTTCTTTACATACCAACAACTATTTTACCTTCTTTGTATTTTATATTGCCATTGACCATTGTGAGGAATATCTTTGAATTAAGGGTTATACCTTCAAGAGGAGACCATTTACATTTATAAAAGAGGTTATCTTTAGTAACCGTTTCTTTTTTGTTTAAATCAACCAATACAATATCCGCAAAATACCCTTCTTTTATCTCTCCCCTATCTTTTAAGTTAAAGAGTTTGGCAGGATTGTAAGACATTTTTTCTTGAACTTGGTTCAAACTTAGCTCACCTTGATTAACTAATTCTAAAACAATTTGAAGAGAGTGTTGGATTGAAGGGATTCCTGAGGGAGCATCAAAATATGGTTTTTCTTTTTCTTCTATAAGATGTGGAGCGTGGTCAGTTGCGATAATATCTATTTTATCTTCCCTAAGTGCTTTTCGAAGGGCTTGTCTGTCTTGAATTGATTTGATAGCAGGGTTACACTTGATTTTATTTCCAAGGGCTTCAAAATCATCTTGTGAGAACCAAAGGTGCATTGGGCTAACCTCTGCTGTTATATTCTTTGTTCCAATTTTTCCAGTTTTTAGAAGAGACAATTCCTTTTCAGTTGAAATATGAGCAATATTTAATTTTGTTTTATCTTTGGCTAATTCAATTGCAAATTTGGTTGAAAGATAACAAGCCTCAGCATCTCTAACTAAAGGATGTATTGATGGTGGAGCTTCATTATTAGGATAGATGCCCTTATATTTTTGGTTATTTGCTTTTACTCTTTGTTCATCTTCACAATGAGCTGTTATAACATAAGGACTTCTTTGGAATAAGTCTTCAATTGTTGCTTGGCTATCAACCAGTATATTACCTGTAGATGAGCCAAGAAAGACCTTAAATCCACATATATCTTCATTTGGAATTTTTATAGCTTGGTCAAGATTTTTATTGGTAATTCCAAAGTAGAACTTATAGTTGCACAGCATTTTTTCTTTTGCTAAACCAATTTTTAATTGAAGTGCGTCTTCAGTTATTGTAGGAGGATTTGTGTTCGGCATTTCAAACACAGTTGTTACTCCTCCTGCAACAGCAGCTCTTGATTCTGAAAGCATATCAGCCTTATATTCTAAACCTGGCTCGCGGAAATGAACATGAATATCAATAATCCCAGGGAGTAATAATAATCCTTTTGCTTCAATTATTTCTGTATCAAAAGGAAAATCGGATAACTCCGATTCTGAAATCTTTATTATCCGATCATCCTTTATTAAAATATTAACTTCTCTTTGGCCAAATTCATCAACTATATTAGCCAAATGTATATATTTATATTTAGTCATTATTGCTCTTCTACTTCTGCAATTATTGTTTGGTCAACTAAAATTCTTCCACAATATTCACAAACAATTATTTTTTTATGCATTCTAATATCCATTTGTCTTTGGTGAGGAATTTTATTGAAACATCCTCCACAAGCATCTCTGTCGACTTCTACAACAGCAAGACCATTTCTTGAGTTGTCACGAATTCTTTGATATGCAGTCAAATATCTTTGCTCTATTAGTTTTGAATTTTCTTCACTTTCAGCCAAAAGGACTTTTTCTCTTTCTTCAGTTTCTGCAATGATTTCATTTAATTCAGACTTCTTTTGTTCTAAATCTTTTTGCTTTTCTTCAAGTAGAGAATTCACTCTTTCAACCTCTTGTTTATGATGATCAAGATCAACCATTGCTTCCTTGATTTTCTTTTCACATAGTTGAATTTCTAAATTCTGAAATTCAACTTCTTTTGATAAAGATTCATATTCTCTATTGTTACGTACACTTTTTTGTTGTTCTTCGTACTTTTTTATTAGGTTTGAGCAATCTTTCATCATTAATTTCCTGTCTGAAATCTTTTGATCTAATGCGGCTTCTTCAGTTTTAAATTTTTCTATTCGAGTTTCTAATCCCACAACCTCATCTTCAAGGTCTTGAACCTCTAATGGCAATTCTCCTCTAACAATTCTAATTTTATCAATCTGAGAATCTATTTGTTGTAATTTGTATAAAGCAATTAATCTTCTCTCAACAGTAATATCTGCCTCTTCACTTTTTCTAATTGGAGCAACAAGTGCTTCTGCTTTTGTTTTTGCTGTAACTTTCTTTGCCATTATTATTTATTATTTAAAAATATTTTACTCTATTGGAAGAATTATCTAAAATTAAGGGTACAAAATTACAAAATTTTTCAGAAAGAATTGCAATAATCCTTTCTTTTATAAATTGTTCACTTTCATAATGTCCTATTTCTGCTAATAGGATTGATTTGTCATTATCTAATAAGTCATGATATTTTATTTCCCCAGTAATAAATATATCTACTTTAGATTTTATCGCATAAGGGATTAGAAAGCTTCCACTTCCTCCACATATTGCAACATTTTTAATTTGTTCTATGGGTGCTGAGTTATATCTGATTTGAGGCAGATTTAAAACTTTTTTTAGATGAATAAAGAATTCTTCCTTTTTCATTGGCTTTTTAAACTCCCCAATGGCTCCACCTCCCAACCAATTCTCATTTTCACAATCAAAATCATTGCTTAAGGGCTTGATATTAACAAGACCTATTTTTTGTGCCAAAATCCCATTTACTCCATTTAAAGCATTATCCATATTTGTGTGAGCAGCATATAGAGCAATATCATTTTTTATTGACTTAACAATGATTTTACCTAAAGTCGAAGTATAATCTATATTTTTAATTGCTTTAAAAAGAATAGGGTGATGCGAAATAATTAAATTACAATTGGATTTAATTGCATTATCTATAATTTCTTCAGAAAGGTCTAAACAAACGTATGTTCCTGAACATTCATTTTCTGTATTTCCTAATGTCAGTCCTGAGTTATCATAATCTTCCTGCCAACTAAGTGGAGCAAAGTTTTCAATAGTGGATATTATATCTTTGATATAAACTTTTCCCATTATATTCTTTCAATTAGTTTTTCAACAATAAGTATTATTTTCTCTTCTGCCTTCTTCCCTGCCTGAAGAACCTCATCATGAGTTGTATCTTCAATTACATCCTCCCTAAAAACATTTGAAACAAGACTCATTGCAAACACTTCAATTTTTGAATGAATAGCAACTATTACTTCAGGGGTAGTACTCATTCCAACTGTATCTGCCCCAATTGAATGGTAAAACTTATATTCTGCTGGAGTTTCAAAAGTAGGTCCTGTATTTCCTAAATATACTCCTTTTCGTAATTTTATGTTATATTCTCTTGCAATCTGTTCTGCCTTTTCAATTAGTAATGATGAATAAGCCTTATTCATTGCAGGAAATCGTATTCCTAAGTTTTCATCATTTGTTCCAATAAGTGGATTAGGTAGGAGATTAATATGATCTTCAATTATCATTATATCTCCAACATTGAAAAATGGATTAACTCCACCTGCTGAATTTGTAAGGATTAGTTTCTCAACTCCAATTTCTTTCATCACTCTTATAGGAAAAGTTACTTGTTGCATTGGGTATCCTTCATAGAAATGAAATCTGCCTTGCATTGCAACAACTTGTTTATTGCCGATAGTTCCAAAAATTAATTTGCTTTTGTGACCTTCAACTGTTGAGATTGGGAAATTTGGAATATCAGAATAATCTAAAACTTTTTCTACATTAATAATATTAACAATATTTGCTAATCCACTACCACAGACTATTCCAATTATAGGCTTTGTATATACATTTGACTTAATATATTCTGCCGTAGCTTTTATTTTTTCGTACATCATCTAATATTATATCTTTAAAACTTATGGATTTCATTGAAGAAGAGGTTATCGTTAGCCCTATTGAAAGTACATATATTGGAATTTGTTTTAATTTTTCAAATCCCTTCAATCGGGTTGAATCTTTCTCTGTTGTAATTATTATTGTGTTTTGTTGTTTGATTGAATCATAAATTCCAATTATATTATCAATATCTTTATTGGAAAAATTGTGATGATCAGGAAATTCTATCTTTTCTACTATTACTGTTTTTTCACTAATATATTCAGTTATTTGGCTATTATCTGCAATTCCCGTTAAAAGAATAACTGAGTGGTCAGATAAATTATTTATATGATTTTCACCAAACAAAGAGAATAATGGTTTGTAATCAATATGACTAAAGAACACTTTTTGATATTTCTTAGGTCTAATTTTAGACTCAAACGTTACTTTATCTCCAAGTGTATAATGTTGAGGAGATTTAGTAATAATAATGTAATCTGCTCTTTTATACCCTTTTTTTTGTTCTCTTAGAAGTCCAAAAGGTAAAATTCTATCATTAAAGAATGGATTAGAATATTCAGTTAAAAGAATAGAAATATCTACGGTTAATTTTCTATGTTGGAAAGAATCATCCAAGATTACCATTTCTAATTCTTTATTTTGTTTCATTATTTCTTCGATTCCTCTATTTCTATCTTCACATACTGCAAAAACAGTATTAGGATATTTTTGTTTCATTTGCAAAGGTTCATCTCCAACTGTTAGAGCTGTGTCTTTTTCAAGGTCTAATATTCGGAATCCCTTTGTTTTTCTTCCATATCCTCTGCTTAAAACAGCAATTTTATATACATCTGAAAATACATTTACTAAGTATTCAACATGAGGAGTTTTGCCAGTACCTCCAACTTTTAGATTTCCTACTCCAATTGTTGTTACTTTATGTTTTATCGACTTGATCCATCCTAAATCATAGAATAAATTACGACAATATACTCCTATACTATATAATATAGTTAAAGGATATAGAATATAAGCAAAAAAAACTCTCATATTAATTACAATTATATACTAATAAATCAATTCCATCGAAGTATGTACAATAGGAATATAAGTTTCTTTTAGCAACGCTACCATTTGTTGGAGAACCATCATAATTAATAAACTTTGAATCACATTTTGGACAAACCAATAAGGCATTTGTTATTTGATCTACTTCCAGTCTTCCATGGCAATCTGTTGCCGTACATGACCTTTCATAACAAATATATTCCCCATAATTCAGTCTAAAAACAACAACTCCCCTCATCCCACCTTCAAAATATTCCCAACCTCTATTCCCTGAGTTTAAATTAAAATATTCTGTGCTTTCGGGATTAATCGAAAAGTTTACATAACCATAATCAAAGGCTTCTTCCTTACAACTCACAAAAGGGATTGCAATCAAAAAACATAATAAAAGAAAAACTTTTCTCATAAATATACAACGTTATGAGGCACTATATATTGCAACAAGACAAACATCACCCACTGCTCTTAAAGTATTTTTACTAATACAGTTAATATCATCTTTTATAGTATGCCAATATGGGAAAAAACTACCTGCAGGGTCATACTGAACAATATCAATCATAGGTATTTTAGCATTTTGATTAACCCAAATATGATCATCCATAACTCCGCCTGTTTCATCATTAAGGAAGAAACTACTATATCCCCTATCGTGTGCAATCTTCCAAATCTTGTTCATAATTGAAGAAGCATAATACATTGATTGACGTTCCTTTGTGAAACAAGGATTAGTATAACCAACCATATCTAAAAGTATGCCATATTTAGCCTGATAGAAAGGAATGTGAGTATTTTTAGACCAATATTGCGAACCTAAACACCAATCTGATTGATCCTCTATATCTGAATCATCCCACTCTGGTGTTCCTTGGTCTTCAAGATCAAAGAAAATAATATCAACTCCAATTGTAGTTGTTTTAAGTTTTAAGCATCTTACCATTTCCATTAATACTCCCACACCTGAAGCTCCATCGTTTGCTCCGATGATTGGAGTTTTATGATTTTTCTCATCTGGGTCATTATCAGCCCAAGCACGAGAGTCCCAATGTGCTGCAAAAAGGGTTCTATCGGTTGATTTAAGATTAAAACTTGCAATAATATTTCTGCCTTTTACTGCCTTTCCATTATATAGTTTTGAAGAGAAATTTTGTTCAATTACAGTATCTGCATATTGCCTAAGAAAAGAGACTAAATAATCTCCACAAGCTTTATGAGCCTTTGACTCAGGAACTCGAGGACCAAAATCACATTGAGCCTTAACATAAGCATATGCGCTATCGGCATTAAAAGAAGGAACCTCAACTTTCGAATAGCTAAATTCTGATTTATTTTCTTTTTGTTTTTTATCCTTGCATCCTACAAAAACAAAAACTAATGCTATTACTATTATAAAACAATATTTCTTCATATTTTTATTTTTATTCTAAATTCCAACTTACTCCGTCTTTTGAGTCTTTTATTTTTATTCCTAATGTTGCCAATTGGTCTCTTAATTCATCTGATTTTGCCCAATCTTTATTTGCTCTTGCATCTTTTCTTAGATCAATAATCATTTTAACCAAGCCTTCAATTGTTGGCATCATATTAGATGATTGTTCATCTTTTATTCCTAAAACATTAACAAACCAATCTTCAAACAATTGATTTAATTCTTCAATTGCTTTTTCATTAATTTTCTCAGAACCATCAAGCAGTTTGTTAACTATAGTTACAGCTTCAAATAAATTTGAAATAAGAATTGGAGTGTTGAAGTCGTCATTCATTGCTTCAAAACATTTTTGTTTTATTTCTTCAATATTAACGGTACTCTCTTTTGAAGTAACTATTTTTTTTATACTTCTTTGTGCTTCCAATAAACGCTTTAATCCCTTTTCGGCAGCTCCAAGAGCATCATTTGAAAAATCAAGGGTTGAACGATAATGAGCTTGAAGTATAAAGAAACGAATTGTCATTGGAGAATATGCTCTTTCTAACATTTTATGTGTTCCAGTAAAGAATTCTTCAAGTGTAATGAAGTTTCCTAAACTCTTCCCCATCTTTTGTCCTCCAATTGTTATCATATTATTATGTATCCAATAATTTGCAGGTTCATGTCCAAAAGCACACATAGATTGTGCAATTTCTGATTCGTGGTGAGGGAACAAGAGGTCTAATCCTCCTCCATGAATATCAAACCTTTCTCCAAGATATTTTGAGCTCATTGCTGTACATTCTAAATGCCAGCCAGGAAAACCATCACTCCAAACAGAAGGCCAACGCATAATATGTTCTGGTTGTGCTTTCTTCCAAAGAGCAAAATCAGCAGAATTACGTTTTTCATTTTGTCCTTCTAATTCTCTTGTTGTTGCAAGCATATCTTCCAAAACACGATTTGAAAGTATTCCATATTTATGAGTATCGTTTTGATATTTTACAATATCAAAATAAACTGATCCTTCAGAAATATAGGCATAACCCGAATCTAATATTTTCTTTACAATTTCAATTTGTTCAATTATATGTCCTGAAGCTGTTGGTTGAATGCTTGGCCTGAGAACATTAAGGCAATCCATTGCATCAAGATAACGTTTAGTGTAGAATTGTGCAATTTCCATTGGTTCCAATTGTTCTAAACGTGCTTTCTTTGCAATTTTATCTTCCCCTTGGTCTGCATCGTTTTCTAAATGTCCTACATCTGTAATATTCCTCACATATCTAACCTTATAGCCTAAGAAATTAAGATAACGAAAGATAATATCAAACGTTATTCCTGGGCGAGCATGTCCTAAGTGAGCATCTCCATAAACTGTTGGACCACAAACATACATTCCTACGTTTGGTGAATTGATAGGAGTAAAGATTTCTTTTTTTCTTGTTAGTGTATTATAAACGTATAGTTCCATACTATTGATTAATTTTATTATCAAACTTAATTCTACTTACCATTATTGCAACTGAAATGGCTCCAAGTGCCAAAACTAATAAAAATATTGATATAATATCTAAAATTCTTAGTTGAACAGGAAAAGCATCAACAACAAAACTCCCTGCTCCCATTTTTATTATTCCAAACTCTTGTTGCACTAAACATACTACTATTCCTATAATTAGTCCTATTATGGCTCCAATAAAAGAAAGCATAATTCCATTTAAAAAATATATCTCCCTAACCGATTTGAGGGTTGAACCCATTGAGCGGAGGACAAGAATATCTTTCTTTTTATCCATTATCAGAAGAGATAAAGATCCCATAACATTAAATGTTGCAATAAATATTATGAATGACAAAATTACATAAACGCCTAAACGCTCTGCCTTAATAACTTTTTGATAAATTGGTTCTTGTTCAAAAATATCTTTAACAACATAATCATCTCCTACCAATCCCTTAATTTGAGTTTTTAGTTTTAATATGTCATTCTCGCTTTTTGGGCGAATGAAAATTGAACTAACTTCATTATTATTATAATCTAAAAGTTCTCTAGCAAAGCTAATAGGGACAAAAATATTTGTTTCATCCATTTGTGCATCCATTTGAAAACTTCCTGAATATATTATCTCTTTATTATTGAATGACTCATCCTGTGAAATAGAAATTTTACCTTCACGTTTGGGAACAATTAAGCTAACAACTGCACCCATAAGTTCTGCATTATTAGGAATTCCAATGTTTGCTGCAACACCAATACCCATAACACAAGCATCATATCCAAAGCGTTTTAATGCAAAATCACCGTAAGCAATGGAGGTATCAATCCTATTTATTTTTGTGTAGCTTTCATCTATTCCTTTCATATTAACCAAAGCCTGACTTTGCCCAAAAGAAATTAATGCATTCTCTTTTAAAACGGGTGAGATTGAAGAAACATTCTCTAAGGTTTTTATTTTATTGTAGGGAATAGAATCAATTGAGAAAACCTTCCCTTTCTTAGCTTCAATAACTAACGGAGGATTTGAAGAAGAAAGAATTTTGGTTCCTACAAATGTAAAGCCGTTAAACACTGAAATAACAACTAAAAGCGCCATCGTAGTTATAGCAATTCCTATCAAAGAGATTAAAGAAATAATGTTTATAACTTTAAGTTTTTTCTTCGAGAAGAAATATCGCCAAGCAACATACAAAGGCAAATTCATATATACCTATTTTTTAAGCAGGTTGTCAATATTCTCAATATAATTAAGGCTATCGTCAATAAAGAAACTAATTTCTGGAATAACACGAAGTTGGTTTTTAACCTTTTGTGCAAGTTTCATACGAATAAAGGTTTTCTTTTCTTCTAACAGCTTTATTATATCATCAATTGTTTTATTTCGAAGGGGGAAAATGCTAACGTATATGCGAGCCACCGACAAATCAGCACTCACCCTAACTCTTGTAACAGTAATCATTGCACCTTCAAATAAAGCCACAGCCTCTTGTTGCAATATAACGCCCATATCTTTTTGAATTAAGCGTTCAACTTTTTGTAATCTTGTTTGGTCCATAAGTTGCAAAATTACAATATATTTTCCAAATTTCTCATTAAAAGGAAACAACAAACAAAAATATCAATATGGGAACTTGATTTTAGTAAGTCCCCATTTCAACAATAGTGAATCGGCGATATGCTTGTGGTGAATCGGCGATATGACTAAAGTGAATTGCCCGTTTTGGGGGTAGCATATTGGGCGTTTCGGGGGTAGCATAATGGGCGTTTCGGGTATAGCATATTGGGCAATATGCTTTCATAAGTTCTTTTTATGGTATTTGAGAAAGGTTGAAAAGATATTTTTATGTACCTTTGTGGCTAATATTTATATGAAGAATCTAAAATTAGAACAGAAAATTGGGTTTGAACAGATACGTCAATCCTTAAAAGATAATTGTTTAAGTATAGGTGGGGAAAATTTTGTTGATAATATGGAGTTTTCTTCAAATTATGCTAAAATCATTAATTCACTCAACTTGACTGAAGAATTTCGTCAAATTTTTGTTTCCAATCAAATCTTCCCATCTTCCAACTACTTTGATATGAGAATTGAACTTGAAAGATTAAGACTTTTAGGAACTTTCATATCTCAATCATCTCTTTTCGACCTAAAAACCTCACTCCAAACCATAAATGAATGTCTGATATTCTTTTCAAAATCAGACCCCCAAAAGTATCCCACTCTAAAAACTCTAACTCAGAATGTATATATTGATAAAGATTTATTGCAAAAATGCAATCGATTAATTGATGAAAAAGGAGATTTTTTCGATAATGCATCTGATTATCTTGCAATAATTCGTTCCAATAAAAGAAAGAAAATTAATGAGGTTGATAAAAGAATTCAGAAGCTGCTTATTCTATCGAAGAAAGAGGGATGGAGCTCTGATGATTCTGAGATTACAATTAGAAATGGTCGTTTAGTTATTCCAATATCTTCTGCAAATAAGAAAAAGATTAAGGGGTTTGTGCACGATGAATCTTCAACAGGACAAACTTCATATATTGAGCCCTCAGAAATTGTTGAACTAAATAATGAAGTAAGAGAATTAGAACTTGAACAGAAGAGGGAAATTGTAAAAATATTAACCGAATTTACAGATATTTTAAGACCTCAAATAGATATACTTCACCAAGCATATTATTTTCTTTCTCAAATAGATTTTATCCGTGCAAAAGCTAAATATGCTATGAAAATCAGGGCAGGAAAGCCAATTGTTGAAAATGAAACTTTAATTAATTGGTATGATGCTCGACACCCATTGCTTGAAAAGACACTTGAAAAGAATTCAAAACAAATAGTTCCTTTAAGAATAAATATTAATGAAAAAGGTAGAATACTAATAATTTCAGGACCAAATGCAGGAGGGAAATCAGTATGTTTGAAGACTGTTGGATTATTGCAATATATGCTACAATGCGGGTTATTAGTTCCGATGAGAGAGACTTCCGAAGCAGGAGTATTTTCTTCAATCTTTATTGATATCGGCGATGAACAATCATTAGAAAATGACCTTAGTACATATTCCTCTCACTTATTAAATATGAAAAATTTGTGTGAGGGTGCAAATAATAAAACCCTTTTTCTTATTGATGAATGTGGGACAGGAACA
>Ga0265294_10004062_pt1 | contig 18414 bp, 16 predicted proteins | sample MunlanPumphouse3_FD_192504 | JGI IMG/M metagenome (GOLD analysis project Ga0265294, IMG submission 192504) | Groundwater microbial communities from a municipal landfill in Southern Ontario, Canada - Pumphouse #3 | ecosystem: Environmental > Aquatic > Deep subsurface > Groundwater | place...
GTTCCCTCCTATCAAAACATTATCCGAAATAATAATATCTCTATTAAGCGCCTTAAAATCAGCCGTTCCACTCATAATATCATGCCGACAATTCTCAATGTGATTATTTTGAATATTCACAAACGCCGAGGCTTCCGCCACTGAAACGCCATATCCATTTCCCTCGTGGATTGAATCATATATTTCATTGTTTGTAATATCTGCGTTAAAACAAGTGAAAATTCTTATTGCCGCTTGTCCATTATCTTTAAACCAAGAATTCGCAACAGAAGAATCCTTGCAATATCTGAGCATCAATCCTTCATAAACGCCAGTGGAACTGACATTCTGGACTCTAATATTCTTTACGTGTACTTCAATCGGACGAGAAATCTCCACCTGAACAGTATCAGATAAATTATAGTCTCGAAGAAGAGGCTGATTCAAAGTAACAGTGTTACCGTTCACGCTCTGAATTAGATATGTTTCTCCTGTTTTCTGCTCAGAATAATCCAAAGGACACCACTGAACGTTTTTCCAAATTCTAATTAAGTCATTTTGACGAACTTGGGAAGCGTCTTTCAAAACCACTTGAGATGAACCTTTTAGCGAATTACTAGAAGGGGTTGTATTTGTAATTACCGAACCAAGAAAATATATTCCAGGAGAACTTCCAGTTTGAATATTCAAGGTCACGCTCCCCTCCCCTTCTAGATTCAAACTTTTACCTTTTTGATATATTTGGCTAGTCACAGAATAATTTCCTGCAGGAATAATCACGGTATCTCCACTGGCAGCACTGTCCAGAGCCGATTGGATGGCAGCGCCATTATTACCGCCGACTCGGATAGTGGCAGCATCAGCTGTTTGTCCATTCAATCCAAAAAAGAAAAATGCTAAAACAAAAATCGCTAAACACTTCTGCTTCCTTTTTATAGTTTTGATCAATTTAAAAAGATTCTTACCGTGAGAAATAAAAACATATATTAAAAATATTTCAGTCCTTAACAAACAGTATACCAGCTACCGCCGATAAGCAAAGAGAAAAGTGAAACCATTCAGATAATATTCTTTCCCGCTTTTTTCTATAGATCCAAAATTATTTCATAGTTTCTGTCTCCGATGCTCACTGTCTATCTCAAATATTCTAGAAAAATCGAAAAAATACGATATTTATGCAACACAGGATCTATTTTTTTATTTTCTTCACCCACTCTTTCAGATCTTTCCCTGAGCTCTCTACAAATTTAGAATAAAAATGAGCACTAGCGGGAGAAATCAAAACCACGTCATCTTTTTGCAAAATCCCATCTGAGATATATTTTCTTAACAGAGCGAAAGCTTCTTCCATTTTTCCAGCTTTATCGAAAATCACTTTCTCTTTATCTATACCTTTTTCAATCAAATCGGAAGCAGTGCCGGGAAAAAGAACAACGGCTTTGACTTTTTCATTAATAATTTTATGCAATTCATCATAATTCATCCCCTTATCGTCTCCTCCTGCTAATAATATTATATTTTCGGAAAAAGCGTTAATCCCAGCGATTGCCGCTTCTGGCGTAGTCGATTGAGTGTCATCAAAATAACTTATGCCGTCGATATTATAGAGAAGTTTCAAACGATGTCTGATACCAGAATATGACGCAATCCCTGATTTTATAATTTCCAGACTAACACCGAAAAGATAGGCGGCGGAAGCAGCGGCCAATGCATTTTGCAAATTATGTTCTCCAAAAATCTGAAGATCGTCTTTTTTGAACAAGACATCTTCCTTGTCATCGATTTTTATCACAACCTCGCTTCCTCTCATAAAACACCCCTTTTCTAGTATTTTTTGAGAACTAAAAAAGAAAGCATTTTGCAGATGTCTATGAGCAATTTGATGAGTTACACTATTATCAAAATTCAAAATCGCAAAATCATCTTCTCGTTGATATTCAATTAAACTCTCTTTGGCTTTAATATAATTTTCAAAAGTGCCATGATCGTCAATGTGATTAGGTGTTATGTTAGTTATAATTCCGATATGCGGACTGATGCCAGAATTCAAAACTAACTGGGTGCTACTGGTTTCGAGCAAAAAAACATCATCCGCCTTCATTCCCTCTAATTTGTCGAGAACCTGAACATTCTGTCTGTCATTTCCGGCAAAATAAAAATGCCTTTCTGAGTTCTCTTTCTCCCACAAAACAAAAATACTTTTTATAAGATTAGAAGTCGTTGTCTTGCCATTGGTTCCGGTAACAGAGATTATCGGGCAAGGAGCGAACTCAAAATAGAGATTAGTAATTGTCTCAAATTCCACGCCCTTTTCGTAGAGCGGCTTTAAGGAAATATTTGCGGGATATTTAAACCATACCTGCGAAACAAAAACGACATCCGCATTTTCTACTTCCGATAAATAATCATCGCGCAAATTTATTTTCATAGGAAGATTTCTGAGATGCTCCAAGGCCATTTTTCTTTCTTCCTGATTCAGACTTAAATGCGTATTATTGAAATTCTTCTCAAATTCCACTGCATCTACAGAAAAATCGTGCCCAGTAATGTTACTAATTCCTTTCGCAAACAAAAATTCCGCAATCGCGCTTCCCTCAGCTCCTGCGACTCCGACAACATGAATATTTTTATTCTTATATTTTTCCAGATTTATTTGCATCTTGATAGCTTAAAATTGACAAAAAATATTGTATAAGTTAGATAATTCGCTGACAAAATTACATATAGTTGTCATTGCAAGGAGGTAATCCGACGCGGCAATCCTGTCATTTAGTTCACTAATGCGTTTGCAGACGTATGGTTTCATTGGCTTAGCGACGGGATTGCCACGCTTCCCAGCGGTCGCTCACAATGACATTTTAAAAAGCTATCAACGAATTAGGTAGCTTGTGCAATTCTTCTTATTTCTAAGATATTATAATCACTCGCCACTTTGTTAAAACTCTGCCTGGCGACTCCATTGCTTCCAATAGAAGAGTGAATGATATTTTTTGTATTATCAGCTAAAACTTCCAAAATTCCGGTATGTTTGATATCGGTTTTTTTATTCGTCATAAAAATCAAATCACCCGTCTGCGCTTTTTCTAGATTTATCGAGACTCCCTTCTTTTTTTGATCCCAAGAATGACGCGGTAAAATAATATTAAAAGCATTTTTATAAACAAGCTGTGTCAGCCCCGAACAGTCGATACCTTTTTCCGAATTAGCTCCTAAGATATATTTCACCCCCAGAAACTTTTCTGCTTCTAGAATAATATTTTCCAGTGGATTTTTAACAAAAATCAATTTATCCGGCTCAGCAAAAATCCCCTTTCGCCAAGACTTTCGAAGCGATTTTCTCTTCAAAACCACATCAGCTCGATTCACCCATCCCATTGTCAAATCCGTTGTCTGAACTAGGACTTGATTCTCTTTCTTGAAAATTATTCGCAATATCTCCCCTTTTTTAATTTGTGAAGACTGGATACGCTTTTTAATTTTATCATTCAGGAGCACGCTTTTTACAAAACGCGATTTGATATCAACTAAATCAGTTTTAACCACAGCCCAACCAATCTGCCCGCTTTTTATATCACTTAAGATCTGGATATTTTCTTCAATCTGTTTTTCTCCAATTTTCCTTATTTCCGAAACCACTTCGGCCCTCTGATTTTCCGTAAGCACCTTACCTCTTATTTCAATCTTATCTGCGCTCTCCATTAAATCCAAATCAAAAATAGCAAAGCCGTATGCCTGCTCATATTTTCTCTCAAGATTTGAAAATATCTCCCGATACGAAACCATAATAAAAATTTTTATTTCGTTAAAACTTTTCCCGTTAATTCTCCAGTATGCAAGCCTTTGTCAATCACGACAGCACCATTCACAATTACATATTCAACGCCTTCAGAATATTGATAAGGATTTTCTAAGGTTGCCTTGTCAGTGATACCCTCTTCATCAAAAATCGTAATATCAGCAAAATAACCCACCTGCAAAAGCCCTCTTTGTTTAATTCCCACTTTCTGTGCTGGTCTAAGAGTCATTTTACAGATAGCTTTTTCCAAAGAAAAGATTTTCTTATCTCGCGCATATGTCCCTAAAACTCGCGCAAAAGAACCAAAGCAACGAGGATGAACTAGCTCGCCAGTGCGGGCATATTCAATGTTATAAGCCGCATCAGCTGACGCAACGATAGAATGTTCATTTTTAAGTTCCATTTCAATATTATTTTCATCTAGCACGCCTTTATCAAAAACAATCACATGCCCGCCAGAACTGATAAGCAGTTCTATGATCGCTTCTTCTGGACTAATTTCCTGACCTTCTGCAATATCAATGATTCTTCTTCCGACAACCTCGGGGATTTTTGGACAAATAGAAATAATAATATTTCCATAATCATATTCCATTCTTCTCATCTCTCCTACAATTTTATCCCGCAACTCCATATCTCGTAATCGAGACAGCATTTTAGCTCTGTCACCTTCAGAAACCCAGTCAGGAAGAATAATATAAAGCACTGATCCAGTTGTATCATAAGGATAAACATCAAAATCGATATTCACTCCTTCTTCGTTAGCGAGGTCAATCATCTTCAACGCCTGTTCCATATCCGGCCAATATTTCTTACCGATTGCCTTGAAATGAGAAATCTCAATTGACGCTCCAGTCTCTCTGCCGATTTGTATAGTCTCATTAACACTCGGCAAAAGCTCTTCTGCTTCCCCTCGAATATGACTTGCATAATAGGCATTAGCGGACTTTAAAATCTCCGCCAGATATTTAATTTCATAATTGGCTGCCATTTTAGCATGAGAGAAAACCAAACCAGTAGACATTCCAAAAACCCCTTCGTGCAAACTATCAGACAACATCTTGCCCATCATTTCAATTTCATCGTCTTTAATTTTTCTAATCTCATCGCCCATCAAACCCCGACGCAACGTTTCATGTCCAACCAATGTTCCAAAATTAAGCCCAATTTTCCTACGTTTCAATTCTTCGAAAAATTCAGAAGTCCTTGTCCAGTTTATACTGATATTGTCTATATTGACCCACTTACGAATAGCGCGGACCGAATCTTGCCCCAGAATGGGCGCGATAGAAGATCCACAGTTGCCCCCTATGATAGTTGTAACTCCTTGTGAAATTTTACTGTCTAAACGAGGTGTTGCAAAAAGAGTCCAAAAACTGTCAGAATGATCAAGGATATCTATAAAACCAGGACAGACAATCTTTCCTTTTGCATCTATCGTTTTTTTAGCCTGCACTTTTTCCGCTAATTTTTCAATAGCGACAATTTTGTTTCCTTCAATCGCAATATCCGCTTCGACTCTAGCAAAACCCGAACCATCGATTATGGCGCCGTTTCTTATAATCAAATCAAACATAATATTATAATAATGTTAGTTACAAATAACTACCTCCATTATACAATTGTTTTCTTTTATTTCCAAATAAATAAATATCTACCTAAAAGATATAATTACCTCTTCCTAAAAGTCCGATTATAAGTCCGATAGCACACATCACGTAGGATATAATCCAAAAACGCATAACAATCTTACACTCAGGCCAACCTAAGGCTTCGAAATGATGATGAATAGGAGAACTTAAAAAAACTTTTTTATGCCTGATCTTCTTAGAAAGAAGCTGAACAATAACAGACAAAGATTCTACGACCAAGATAAAACCGATAAAAGGCAAGATGAGGAATGAATTAGTGAGCATAGCTACAGTGCCTAATGTTACACCGAGTGCCATAGAACCAGTATCTCCCATAAAAAAACGCGCTGGCGGGATATTAAACCAAAGAAAGGCAAGCAACGTTCCGATGATAGCCGCGCAAAACATTGCCAATTCCACTTTGCCCTGCAAAAAGGCAAAAGCGCATAAAACTGCCAGTGCCGGCAATATGACACCGCCCGCAAGCCCATCTAATCCATCTGTTTCGTTAAGCGAAAAAGACGTCGCTACGATAATAAATATAAAAAGCGGAATATATAGAATTCCTATAGAAAAATCCCCTACTGCGGGAATATGAATCATATCCCAACCCAGTTTAAAATAAAACCAGTAAGCGCCGACAACTGCCACAAAAATATATAAGAGCAATCGGTCTTTCATACTAAGCCCTCCTCCTTTTGGTCCAATTTTAAAAACGCCCATTAAATCGTCAAGCATTCCCACTGCAGCCGCCAAAAGCATAAGACCAATCGGAAGAAACGTTTCACTGCGATTGAGAAAATTCAATGCCTCAAAAATTTCCCAATGAGTAAATGATGCCAAAAAAGAAAATATGAGCGCCAGTGCTGACACTACTGCCCAAATCATAATTCCACCCATAGTCGGCGTTCCCTTTTTCTTGGCATGAAGCGCAGTGAAAATCGGAGTGTCCCCCTCAGCACGGATTTGTTTGCCAATCTTATACTTATACAAAAAGTGCGAAAGCACTGGAGTAAAAGCCATCGCTGCCACAAAAGCAATTGCCGAAACACTAAGCACTCGAACAACTTCATAAACACTGTAAGGATCTTCAAAAGTCAGCATAACTATAAAATAATTGAAATTAACAAACCAGCTACTTACGCTTTTTAATGCTAGCATCCAGATATCTTTTGTCAATCAAAAGAACTGAAAGAAAAATTCCCAGACTATCAATGGCAACATCAGTAGCATTGCCGCTCCTGCCAAAAACAAATGACTGATGATATTCATCGCTGAGTGCAAAGGTGAAAGCAAAGAGAGTGGCATAGGCAATCGCCCGTCTTTTGTCCATACTTTGCGTCGCCGCCCGGAAAAAAAGGAACGTCAAAAAAGCATACTCTGTCAAATGGGAGATCTTCCGTAAGGCATAATCCCAACCACCAGGAAGCTCACTGCGCAGGCTAGGAATGCCAGAAAGACAATATATGCCCGCACACCACAAAAGAACCGGCAACCAGTATTTCAAAATGATTTTCAACTTCCAATTCGACATAAAGAAATGAATTAATTGTATAAAAATTCGAATCAGCGCTCGAGATTATGTCGCCAACTGTATCTAAACAAAAAATCTTTACCAACTCAGATAAAAAAATTGGTATATGATCCCTAAAAAATATATGAAGATCATTAAGGCAGAAACTACTTCTGGAATATGGATTTGATAAGGAGGCCGATTGTCCCCTTTGCGTTTGGCTATATAAAAAATCAAAATAATCAAAATTCCAGACAACCCCCCAGTGATGCTTCCCGAGATCATAACTACTTTTATAAAATCCCTAAGCCCAAGCACAAAAACGACAAGAGGAAGAGAACAAGTAAGAAACCACGCCTTTCTTTCGCTCAGCCCATAATCATACCAAAAAGTTTCTTTAAGACTGATACCTGTTACCAAATAAGAAGTAAGGACCGCCAAAAAACCGAAAATAAGACCAAAAGTTATCACCCCATCTCCTAAAAAACGGCTAAGTCCGACAAAGGTTTCCTCTGTGGTCTCCCCTCCCGTAACTCCAACAATAGCAGTTACAAAAACCAGATAAATCGCTATATAAGAAATAGTCCCCCATAGGATGGCTTTTTTGATTCGGCTTCGCTTCCTTTTTATGATATGTTCCATTTCTGGGATGGCGGAAGTCGCGCCCAGAGAAAAAAGAATAACTCCAAAAGGCAGAAAAAATTGGGAAGGGTCGCTCGTCAAAAAGTTGCCGACATCAATATGGTGTGCAGTCTTGAATATTATTCCAGACATCACAAAAATCAGAAACAAAACCATCCAAGACTCAACAATACTAAAGAGACTAAGATTAAAATAGATAGCCAAAGAAACAAAAGCAAAAAGCGCCAAACTGTAGAGAAACTCGCTGCCCCCCATAAAACCGGAAAGTAGGGAGTTTAGAAAAATACCGCCCAGGATTATATAGACCAAAAGGCCAGAATAGAAAGAGAAAAAAACAGAAACAGCCGAGATCCTCTTTCCCCAGACACCGAGATATTTTTCCGAATAACCGACGAGCCGACCTTTTTTCTTAGTTCGCAGGGTGATTTCACCATACATCAAATTAGAGATAATGGTAGAAATTCCCAAAATGAAGAATATGAATATTACCGGGAAAAATCCCGCTTTGGCTGTGATATAAGGCAAACCAAAAATACCCGCTCCGATTGCTGTTCCAATAATTGTTGCCACCGCAACCAAAAAATCCTTGTTTTCCTTGATTATCTTTTTCAACATTCTTATTTTATTGACGAGTCAGCAATCTCTATCTTTATAATTTGATCGCCCTGCTGCACGCTTTGCACCACATCCATACCTTCTAAAACTTTTCCAAAAACTGTATGCTTGCCGTCAAGATGCGGCTGGTCTTCCTGAGTCACTATAAAGAACTGACTTCCATTAGTATTAGGTCCAGAGTTCGCCATCGCAAGAGCGCCGACTGTCATTTTATGAGAAATTAAATCTTCTCGATACTGATATCCTGCCCTTTCGTAAGACGCAATGACCGAATCACTAAGCCCCAGACTCCAAGGGTTCATCTCATCCTCAAAAGCATAGCCTGGCCCCCCTGTTCCGGCGATAGGTAAACCGCCCGGATTATTATTCGCGTCATAGACAAAATCCTTATTCACTTCTCCTCTGGAGATAGGATCGCCCCCCTGAATCATAAAATCGGAAATTACACGATGAAACTTAAGTCCGTCATAGAAACCTTCCTCGGAAAGTTTTAGGAAATTTTCCACTGTCTTAGGTGCATCAGAAAGATAAAGTTCCAATTTTATATTCCCCTTGTCCGTTTCCATCGTGACTATCCTAGTTTCAGGAACCCTTTGAGTTTCAGTCCCTTTGATTTCGGAATTTTCCGCAGTTATCTGACTAGCATCGTCCACCTTAGTTTCGAATTCATTACCGTTCTCATTTTGCATAATATCTTGATTATCCTGTTGATTATTCTTATTTTTATTAATGGCCGTATTAATTTCAAAAGCCGCCACCGCGAGAAGAAGCAATAAAACCACAAACACTTTTCCTTTCTTGCTATTTTCTTTTTTGACTATTTCCATATTTTTCTGTTCTTCTTTTCTTTGAAGTTTCAATTTTTCTTTTTTTCCCATAGTTCAAATTAAACAAATTAAAATTTACTTTCCCTTTCTTCCTTCTTCTTTTTCTCTTCTTGCATCTCTTTATACATCATTTTCAAAGCCGAAAGCGGAAGCCAAATAGGCATAAAGAGCTTAAGATATTTTTCGTATAATCCTTCTAATTCTTTTTTAGCCATATTATTTTATCATAAACTTTTTAAATCATCTATACCTATTTTAAACACCTGCCCACGCTTGATTTCTCCTTTCAAAAACTCTACAGCAATCAGATTCTCTAATTTTTCCTGCATAGTGCGCTGAAGAAAACGAGCACCATACTCTGCACTGTAACCCATTTCTACCAAATAAGCAATTGCATCCTCGCCCAATTCAATTTTAATGCCCTGTGCTTGATCAAGTCTCTTTGCCAAATTATTAATCTGGAGCCTTGCGATAGACGTCAAATCCTTTTGGGTAAGTGAACGGAATATGATTTTATCCGTAAAACGATTCAGAAATTCTGGCGTAAAACTTTGTAGAAGATACGGCTCTAACATATCTAAGATTCTGGCATTGCTGCTTTTCTCATCAACAAACATCTTAGCAACAATTTTAGATCCAGCGTTGGAAGTTGCGATGATAATCGTATTAGTAAAATCAACTGTCCTGCCCATATTATCCGTCAAGCGTCCGTCATCGAAAACTTGCAAAAAGAGATTTAAAACGTTCTTGTTCGCCTTTTCCAGTTCATCCAAGAGAATCAGTGAAAACGGTTTATGCTTCACCGCTTCAGTCAAAATTCCACCAGCGACTGCGTCTATATTGTCAGAAGAATAACCGATCAATTTTTCAACACTATTCAAAGTCTGATACTCGCTCATATCCAGACGAATCATCGCATTTTCATCGCCATAATATACTTCCGCAAGCGCCTTAGCCAATTCAGTTTTTCCAACTCCAGTCGGACCTAAAAAAAGAAAAGTTCCAATCGGGCGGTTTTGCATCTTCATACCGACACGAACGCGACGGATAGCCGAAGCAATTGATTTGACCGCCTGCTCTTGCCCGATCACGCGACTATGTAAATTCTCTTCTAAATTCAAAAGTTTTTCCGCCTCATTGGCATTGATGCTCGTTAAAGGAATACCTGTTTTTTCGGTAATAATCTCCATCACATCTTCATCTCTGATTGCCAAGCCTGCGCCACGTCGCCTGACTTCCACTGCCGTTTCAGAAAGAAGATCAATCGCCTTCCCCGGAAGGAGACGATCTGCGATATATCTCTTAGAAAGTTCCACCGCTTTTTTAATAGCGCCATAAGTCATCACAACATTTTCCCGCGCTTCAATCATTCCTGCCTGAATAGCCAAGACTTTCAAAGTGTCCTCCTCGCTAAGCTCATCCACTTTCACTATATCAAAGTTATTGGCAAAATCACCGCGTGGCTCGATATAGTGACGATAATTTTTATAATCAGTTGAACCTATTATTTGAAAAAGACCTTGATTTAAAATCGGCGATAAGATTTTGGAAGCATCAAGCCCGTTCCCATTCCCAGCTACAGCCATATTATGAATATCTGGAATATATAGAATGACATTGCCACTTCTTCCCATGTCCTCCAAAACATTTCTGATCCTCATCTCTAAATCTCCGCTAGCGCTTGCACCTGCAATCAAGGCGCCGATGTCCAAGACTACAAGTCGCTTATCACGTAGTGTCGGCAAAACTTCATCGTGAATCATCCTGTTAGCCAACGCCTTCACGATGGCAGTGCGTCCACTGCCTTCCTCTCCGACAAGAAGTGCATTATTCTTACTACCTCTTTCCAGAATACGCATTAAATTATCAATTTCCCTTTTGCGATTAACGATAATACCTGTAAGTCCAGAACGAGCGTAATCAGTCATATCATAACTGAATTGATCCAATTCTGGCGTCACTCGAGCAGTCCAGGCTCTGTTCATAATGGTATGCTGGATTTTACGTGGACGGCTAGTTCTCAGTTTGATTGCGCTCCACTGACGCGACCACAAAACACCTCCTCGTATATCCTGTCTTTCCAACTTAAGGTCGTGAAAATATCTTTCCAAATTATCATCATAAAGAAGCGACAGGAATAAAGACTCTGGCTCGATTTTTTCCAAACCGAGAATAAGACTCTCTTCAAAAGAAAGGATAGCAAGATTTTTCATCTCCGGACTCATTACAGTTTCTTTCCACAAGCCTTCACGCCCGTAAAAATCATTTTGCGGTAGACTTTCTATAATTCCCTCCAAATAACCAGCAAAATCTTTGCAGTCGATTTCCAATCTTTTCATCAAACGATCAATTTCTTTTTCTTCCGTCAAAATTCTTGCCAAGTGAAACACAGAAGGAGCCTGATGTTTATTATGAGCCAAATCAAGCGCTTTTTTGAAAATCAGAAGTGTCTGAGGGGAAGCATAAAACGATATATCAACAGGCTTTTCCAACGGAGAAGCACCTTCTTCGTAAAAAGGTTTGAAAACTGCGTCCAAAATGTTTATCTCTTTTTTGGAAAGATTTCCCGCTGCCGAAATATAGTAGAAATAGATAACGCCCAAAGAACCAGACCAAAACATCAGAGGCTCAATTCCCTGCTCGCGAAAAATAACGGCAAAAGCAGATATAAAATTACGGATAAGATAGAAAATGGCAAGAATAACCCCCGTAAAAACAGACGAAGTCTCCCCGCCCGATTCAATATCCGATTGAAGAATAGAAAAGAAATCCAAATTATTCAAAACTATAAAAAGCAGCCCATAAGAGATGGAGACAAAAGCAAGAACATAGACCAAGTATTGAGCGGCATTTTCGAAAAGAATATCCAATGATCTTAAAATTGGCGCGCAACCAGAAAGCTCCTTGCCAAAAAAATATTTCGAACCCTGAACATCGAGAAAAGTCCCTTTGCCACGGCAGGTCTCACAAATTAATCCATTGCCACTGATGCCTTCGCCCAGACAATCAGGACAAGAGACAAGCTTCGTTTTGATCTGACTTTCTTTTTTTTCTTGTTTATCGGACATTGATAAAGATTAGTTAACTAAAACATAAAACAAATTTTCAAATGTCATAAAAACCGCCACCACAGGCGACAACAACCAGAATATATAAATTATAAATATCACTAGAGTAGAAAGCGCGATCATAATGCAACCAAAAACCACCCTGCCAAGACGAAAGAACGGACCGATAATTCTGCCTATATAAGAGTAATCCCCGAAAATAGGCTGAGTGATGAGCCTTAAATTAATCAAAACGCCGACGTCCCTCTCAACACCTTTGATAAAATTAATTTCGCGTGCCCAAAAATCTTTGGAACTCTTTATATACCAAAAATAGAGAAAATTGTATAGACTCTTCAGAAATCGATATGGCAAACCAAGTGTTTTATCCGTCAGCATAAGAATTGATAAATATGTTTATAACGTATATAATTAACCGGAACCCATCTTCAAGAACCAAAAATATTACTGTTTTCATTATACCACAATAATTGTTTTTTTGAACGTATGATAAATAAATATATTATAGAAGAAATCGCCAAGCGAATGCAAGCGGGCAAAAAGGATTTTTCCGAAAAGAAAATTTCCAAAATCAAACGTGCCGCTTCAAAGACTTATAAGTTTTCTTGTCCAACGAATATCGAACTTTTGCGAGAATATCGAAAAATGGTTAAGACAAAAGAACTTGAAAAAAACGAACTGATTGAAAAAGCGCTGATTACCAAAGAGGTCCGCACAGAATCCGGCGTTGCGATCATTGCTATTCTCACCAAACCCTATCCGTGCCCTGGGAAATGTGCCTATTGTCCAGACGAAAAAAATATGCCAAAAAGCTATCTCTCCAACGAACCAGCGGTGATGCGTGCGGTGCTCACAAAATTTCATCCGTATGAACAGGTAAAAGCACGCTTGGAATCTTTGGAAACGACTGGGCATAAAACCGATAAAATTGAACTCATTGTGATGGGAGGGACTTTTTCATATCTACCTAGGCGATATCAAAATTGGTTTGTCAAAGAATGTTTCCGCGCTTGCAACGAGTTCGACAAAAAAAAGGGAATCTATAAAAACCTAGATTTGGAAACTCAACAGAAAAAAAATGAAAAAACGAGCAAACGAATTGTGGGACTGACACTGGAAACTCGACCAGACTATATTGACGAGAAAGAAATCATACAGATGCGAAAGCTAGGGGCAACACGCGTCGAGTTGGGAGTGCAAAGCATCTATGACGATATTTTGAAATTAAATCGCCGTGGACATGGCGTCGCCGAAACCGTCCGTGCGACAAAATTATTGAAAGAAGCAGGATTTAAAATAAACTATCATATGATGCCAGAACTTCCGGGATCAGATTTAGAAAAAGATGTAAAGATGTTTGAGGAACTTTTTGCAAATCCAGATTTCCAACCAGATATGATTAAGATCTACCCTTGTGTGGTTGTGAAAAATACGCTTATTTATAAATGGCTCAGAGCAGGAAAATATAAAACGTATTCCAATGAAGAAAGACTGAATATGCTCTCAGAAATCAAAAAAAATCTCCCCTATTATGTCCGCGTCACAAGGCTCATTCGTGATATTCCATCAACCAGCATTATTGCAGGAAATAAGATTACCAACCTCAGGCAAGAGCTTAAAAAGAAAGCAGACAGAGAGAATTGGAGATGTAAATGCATCCGTTGTCGAGAAATTCGAAGCGGAGTGCAAGTGGAGGAAAAAAATTTAAAACTTTTTCGAGAAGACTATGCAGCGTCAGATGGCAAAGAAGTCTTCCTCACTTTCGAAGATAAAAAGCGAGAACACTTATATTCAATGTTGAGGCTTAGGATAAATTCCAAAAATCAAATAAAAAAACATTTCATCCTCGAACTCCAAAACGCCGTCATCATCCGTGAAGTGCACACTTATGGGAAATTAGTTCCTGTAAAAGCCCGTGACGCCAAATCTTCGCAGCATATCGGACTCGGAAGAAGATTATTAGAAGAAGCAGAAAAAATCGCACGCGAAGAATTCAGTGCAAAAAAAATCGCCGTCATCAGCGGTGTGGGCGTGCGTGATTATTATCGTAAGAACGGATACAAATTAGAAGGAAGCTATATGGTGAAAAAACTATAGCATTGGGGTTTATGGATCACACCTGAGAGGGTGTGTGCAAGAGGGAAAAAACGTAATCGATAAAACATCGTATGACGCGCGTGGTTCACGACCTTTCAGTCGTGGTCCAGGATACCAGGATACAAAGATGCAAAATACACAAGATGCGGCTACATTTGCATTTTGTATTTGGATTTTTTGTATTTGGATTTATGGACCACATCCCGAGAGGGTGCGTGAATGCGGGAGAAAGCGTAACTCAACACAATAACGTTCAGGCGCGCGTGGTTCACGACCTTTCGGTCGTGATCCAGGATACAAGAAATAATTTTTCCGAGAAAATAATCAGACGTAGCAATCTTGCTCACGTTATAAAGTGTTCAAGTCTTATCCTCTCATTTCCAAAATCATCTCCTCACCATTTTCAACTTTCTCACCAGCACGATTAAAATAATTGATGCGGATATCGAAAAATCCTGAGTCTTCCGCCAAGACATAGAGTTCTTCTTTGGAAAATTGATGGACATAACGATTAATAAATTCACCTTGCGTGCCCTTCCATGGAATAGTCACATCGCCACTTGCCTTGCCCGCGAGCTGAGATCCGATATCAAAACGATCCCGCGCCCAATCATTAGAAAGATTCCAGACAGTGATTTTCACTTTTCCATTAGGACGAAGCGCTCTTTGTATCTCGTCAAAAAACTTTTTTCGAAGTTTCTCTGAAGGAATATGGTGAAGCACTGCAAAACTGATCACAAAATCAAATTCATCATCCTTAACAGGAAGGTCGGTGGCATCACCCACTTCAAACCGCGCTCGCCCCTCTGCGATTTTATTAGCATATCTTTCTCTAGCAATTTCAATCAGATTCTCTGCAATATCTACGCCGAAATAATAAGAGCCTTTTTCTGAGATATATGGAAACATTAATCCGTTACCACAACCGACATCAAGTAGTTCCGTTCCTTCCTCCACTTCTCTTATGAGATTTAACTTAATCTGCGAAGGTCGCCCTCGACTCAAATCCCATTCTTTAGCGATGAGATTATAGTCGCTCCTGACTTTCTCCGTCATTTTGTAAGCATCAATTTCCGACATATTGTTTAAATATAAAAAATATCCACTATTTACATAATAGATTCTTTGATGAGTTTTGTCTATAACTATTATTTACGCAACATTTTATTCATATAGGCTCAAGATTACCACGCTCCGCTCGCAATGACAAAAATAATTGCATCCCAGACCACACTTAAGAGAGGGTGTGTGAATGCGGGAAAGAACGGGTTGTATAAAAATATCGTCTGGCGCGCGTGGTTCACGACCTTTCAGTCGTGATCCAAGACACAAATGCGGGAGAAAATGTGATTAATAAATATACTGTTCTGTCCGCGTGGTTCACGACCTTTCAGTCGTGGTCCAAAAATACAAAAAAATTACGTCTCGAAAAAACGCAATTCAAACTGAAATTATAATCTCCTCACTTCAACTCCCCAATCCAACTTGCTGCGATGCCAAACGCCACAGAAACATTGAGGGATTCTTTTTGTCCTCGCATAGGGATTTCAATGCATTTGTCTGAACGAGAGAGTAAAGATTTTTTCACACCTATAACTTCATTGCCGACGATAAGAGCCAAAGGAAATTTTGGCGTGAGTTTTACATAGTTTGTGCTTTCTGGCGTAAGTTCCAAGGAAACAATCTCAAAACCCTGAGATTTAAGCTCATCAACAAGTCGCCACGCCTGTTTGCGATATTCCCACGGCACAATCTTTTCTGCTCCGAGCGCAACTTTGGAAAGCTTCTCGTCTACTTTCGATCTGCCCGGCCTTCCGGTAATACCGCATAAATAAACTTTATCCACACCGACTGCATCGCTTGTGCGAAAAATAGAACCTACATTATGCAGGCTCCGAATATCATCACAGATTATTACGAATTTATCCATAAATAAAATAAAAGATTCAATACACTCCCAACCCTTTTCAGGAGAGTAATAGATACACAAAAAGAAAAATAATATAAGCAAGGACAGTCCTTACTAAATAAAAGAACCGTCCTTAAGCACAACAAAAAACTACATCCCCATCATCTTGCGTGCCAACTCTTCATATTCCTTACGTTCTTGTGGAGACATCTTGCGAATCCGTTCCATCATTTTCATTTGGTCAATAGCTGTCATATCGTCTTTCATTTCTACTCCACCCATCAGCTTTTTCATTTTTTCCGCAATGTCTTGCTGCTCTTCGTAACTCATATTTTGAATGCGTTCCATTGCCGCTCGTGCCGCGTCTTTTTGCGGACCTTCAGGCATATCCTTGAGCTGTTTTTCCATCGCCATATCAATGACTTTTTTCCCAGTCTTGGTCTGGGCAACTTTCATCGCGCCCTTAGCGACGGTTCTTTTGATTGAATCTTTAATTCCCATATTTATATAATTATGATTTATCTTACTTCGGACCTTTATAATTTAACATAAAAAGTTGGAAAGAAGCAATAGTGTGAGAATCAGTGATTTTCCCCTTGCGGATGAACTCAGAAATCTCGGAAATTCTCAACTTCACAATTTTTACACCGCTTTCCGCTTCCACTTCGTCCAAATCCTGCACGCCAAAGCTCAACCCCTCGGCAATAAATACAAAAAATCTCTGATCAGAACGCCCCTTAAAAGATTCCAAGCATCCGATTTTTGTCATCTTTTTAGCAGTTATGCCAGTCTCTTCTCGAAGCTCTCTTTTTGCCGACTGGATGGGCGTCTCGCCTTCCTCCATTCCTCCCATTGGAATTTCCAGAATTCTCTTCTTAAGAGCATAGCGGTCCATCTCTACAAAATATACAAAACCGTCTTCTATCGCTACAACTGACACGAAGTCCAAAACTTTTAAAAGATAATATTTCCCGAACTTACCATTTTTCAGACGGAACTGCTCCGCCACAATACTGAAATATTTATTCTTATGAACCACAGAACTTTTTACAATTTCCCATTTTTTCATTTCCGTAAAATCAAATTTTATTTAAGACAAAACCTCGATTTTTTCTCCGCTCACCGCTTCCTGCAACTTCCCCGCCTCATTTGCACCTTCGATTTTTTCCACGATACTGCCAAGTTGCCGAGTGCGCGTCGTCGAGACCAGTTCATATTGCTTCGACATCGAATTAATTTTATCGCCCAGCTTGTCTAATTCAACATTATATTTCCCAAACTCATCCTTGAACTTGCCAATCAGCCCGACCAGACGATGCAAATCTTCCTGAATTCTGAAATTGTCATAGGACTGTCGAATCATCCGCGTGATAGCTGCAAAAGAAAACGGTCCAGCGATAATCACCTTTTTTCGCATCGCCTCTTCCGAGACTTCAGAAAGTTGCTCACAAATCACAGAAAAAACCATTTCGTTGGGCACGAACAAAATCACAAAATCCAACGTCCTCTCTTCGGGATTGATATAATCGCGTGAAGTTACTTGTTTGATTTTATCTTTAACGTCTCTGGAAAACTGTGCAAGATGAACTTTTTTATCATCCTTATTATCCGCCTCTTGATATTTCACCAGCGACTGATAAGGAAATTTCACGTCAATGTTGATTTTGCTTTTGTCCGGAAGCTTGATTGTAAGATCGGGACGATTGACGTTCATCTCCTGCCTAACATTGACCGTATAATCCAAATCCCGTTGAAATCCCAGCATCTTCAAAATATTCTCCGCCACTTCTTCGCCATATTTTCCTCGCAACTGATTATTAGAAAGAATTTTCTTGAGATCGTCCGTGGAATGTTTGAGCTCTTTTGCGACCTCTTTATGCTCCTCAATAATCGTTTTTAAGTTTGAGAATTCCCCCACTCTCTCTTTTTCCGTTTCTTCCAAGCGGCGATTGCTTTTATTAATCTCTTCGTCAATTTTGCTCACCAGTTCTTTTATCAGGTCCTTATGTCCTCCCAAAGTCTGTTCACTGCTTTTTATCTTATTCTCAAAAAACTGCTCATTGCGACGCATCTTCTCCTCTCCCATTTCCAAAAACCTCTCCCGCTCCATTTTGAGAATTTCCTGGTTCCGCTCCTCCATCTTGCGAATATTATCCTCCGCCACACGACCATTCACAAAAGCCAAATATTCCGCAATTTTGTTCTTGAATATCAAAAACAAAACCACCAACGAAAAAACAGTCCCAAAAACCGCGATAATTATTTCCTCTATCATAATAAAAAAAATTAGGAGCTTAACGTCCTAATTGTAACATTTTTCATTTTTATTGGAAAATA
>Ga0265294_10004066_pt1 | contig 18403 bp, 14 predicted proteins | sample MunlanPumphouse3_FD_192504 | JGI IMG/M metagenome (GOLD analysis project Ga0265294, IMG submission 192504) | Groundwater microbial communities from a municipal landfill in Southern Ontario, Canada - Pumphouse #3 | ecosystem: Environmental > Aquatic > Deep subsurface > Groundwater | place...
CCATGTTCTTTTGCATGAAGATTCATCATGAACATAATCAAAGATAACTCCAACCGTGCACCAAGACCTTTGTAGACTACGAAGCGAGAGGCGGATATTTTGGCGGCTCGATTAAAGTCAAGAATGTCAAGTTTTTCTCCTAAATCATAATGAGTTTTAATGGGGAAGGTGAATTTCGTTGGTTCTGAAACTCGATATAGTTCCCGGTTTTGGGAATCATCTTTGCCAATAGCAATAGAATCGTTAGGTATATTCGGCGTCATTAACAACAATTCTTTGATTTCTGCATCTAATTTAGTAACTATGTTATCTAGTTCGGTAATCTCAGAAGCATACTTTTGTACTGATGCCTGAATCTCTGAAGGATCTTTTTTTGCTTGCTTGTAAGCGCCAAATAATTTGGAGGCTTCATTTTTTTTTGCTTTTAAAATTTCAACGTTTTGAATCGCAACACGTCGTGTTTTGTCTTTGACCACGATGTCGTAAATATAAGAATAATCGCCGTTTCGTCGCGACAACAGTTCATAAATGCGATCGGTTTCTTCTCTGATTAATTTAATATCCAACATGTTTGCATCCTCCTATTAATAACTATCCTTAAGAATGTCATCACCATCATCAGGTTCATCCGTTTCTTCTTCGGTTTCCTCTTCATTTTCGTCGATTGTTTTTAAATCCATAAGGTTTTTGTATTTCTTAATAACTTGTTCCGCTTCGGAATCGTCAACAATCTTGACGGTTGGTTCGATAAAGGCAACGCTTTCCGCGATTTCGGTTTCGTCAATTCCGTCTTCGATTTCTGATTTTGGTAAAATTGCCACGGTCGCAACCTGATGTCCCTCCATCAAATTAATAATTCGAACGCCTTGGGTTGATCGTTTTGTTTGGGTAATTTGATCAATGGGAACCCGAATTATCATTCCTTTGTCGGTAACCACTAGTAAGTCTTCGTTTGGAGTAACACTGATTAATTTTTTTAATACTCCATTTTTTTCGGTAATATTAATGGTTTTGACGCCTTTGCCGCCTCGGCATTGCAAACGATATTCATCAATGATTGTCCGTTTTCCGTACCCTTTTTCCGTAATTGCTAAAATTTCATTGCGTTCTTCGGTCACGATGGTAACACCGATGACTGTTTCATCTTTGGTAATATCAATCCCTTTGACGCCAGCGGCGTTTCGGCCCATGTCTCGAACATCATTTTCATCAAAACGAATTGCCTTGCCGTTGGAAGCGCCAATCAGAATATGACGTGTCCCATCGGTTAGTTTTACACTATGTAAGGAATCCCCATCACGTAATGAAACGGCACGAATTCCATTGGTACGGATGTTTTTAAAATCAGCTACGGCAGTCCTTTTAACTATGCCTTTACTGGTTGTAAAGAACAAATAGCCATTTTCAAAATCCTTGACACTCATAATGGTTGCTAATTCTTCGCCAGCAACAAGATTTAATAAATTAACAATTGGCAACCCTTTGGAACTGCGTCCAAAGGCGGGAATTTTATATCCTTTCATCTTATATACGCGGCCAAGAGATGTGAAGAATAGCAGATAATCGTGGGTTGACATCGAAATGATGGAGTCGATAACGTCGTCTTCATTGATTTTCATTCCCGATTTTCCCCGTCCGCCGCGGTTTTGCGATTTATAGACTTCAGCATTCATCCGTTTGACATACCCATTGGTTGTGACGGCAATAATAACATCTTCAATGGGGATTAAATCTTCATCTTCAATGTCATAGTCACCAAGCGAATCGATTTCTGTCCGTCGCGCATCGCCAAAACGGGTCTTGATATCGATGGCGTCGTCAATCAATATTTGGTGTTGAATAGCTTCGCTGCTGATAATCTGATTATAAAAAGAAATCGCTCTTTCAATTTCGCCTAATTCTTCCTGAATCTTTGTTTGTTCAAGACCGGAAAGTTTACGCAGTTGCATCGATAAAATCGCTTTGGCTTGGACTTCCGAAAGATTAAATCTAGCCATTATTTCTTTTTCCGGTTCCTCATTTGTTTCTTTGATAATTTTTATAATCTCATCAGTATTGTTTTGGGCGATAATAAATCCAAGCAGCAAATGTTCTCTTTGAGTGGTTTTTTCCAGATCGAATTGCGTTTTCCGCACCAAAACATTAACTTGATGATCAAAATAGTGCCGAATAATATCCTTTAGTGGCAACGTTTCTGGTTTGTCGTCCACGAGCGCTAACATATTAATCGCAAAAGTAGCTTGCATTTGCGAGTTTTTGTACAGATTATTAAGTAAAACTTCTGGGTTAATATCGCGGCGAAGCTCCATAACAACGCGCATGCCGTTGCGATTAGACTCGTCCCGCAAATCGGTAATTCCTTCAATAATCTTGTTTTTAGCAAGTTCGGCGATGCGTTCAATTAACGTTGTTTTATTTACTTGATATGGAATTTCGGTAATAATGATTTGTTTTTTTCCCGAAGTTGTCTCGACGATTTCCGTTCTTGCCTTGACACGAATGATTCCCCGTCCAGTCGTATATGCTTCGCGGATGCCAGCCTCACCTAGAATAATACCTCCGGTCGGAAAATCCGGTCCTTTGATATATTCCATTAATTCTTCGACATCAATGTCGCGATTTTTGATATAAGCAATATAGCCGTCGATGACTTCGTTCATATTATGTGGCGGAATTCGGGTGGCCATGCCTACAGCAATTCCATCAGCCCCATTGACAAGCAAATTAGGGAATCGCGATGGTAAAACTTTTGGTTCTTTTTCCGTTCCGTCATAGTTGTCTGTGAAATCGACAGTGTTTTTCCTTAAATCACGAATCATTTCTAATGTGATTTTTTGCATTCTCGCTTCTGTATAACGCATCGCGGCAGCCCCATCACCATCGATGGATCCAAAATTACCGTGACCATTGACGAGCGGATAACGGTAGCTGAATTCCTGCGCCATTCGTACCATCGAATCATAGATTGCTGCATCTCCATGGGGGTGATATTTACCCATGACATCGCCGACGATCCGTGCGGATTTTTTGAATTGTTTGTCGGGATATACTCCCAGTTCATCCATGCCAAACAGAATCCGACGATGGACCGGTTTTAATCCATCACGAACGTCGGGTAGTGCCCGCGAAACAATGACCGACATGGCATAACTAAGAAACGATGTTTTCATCTCATGAGAAATATCGATATCGTTAATCCGATTAGTGGGCATTTCTGGTGCCAGTAATGGTTTCAAATTTTCCATTTTGCCCTCCTATACATCCAAGTTGCGAACATATTCCGCATTTTTTTGAATGAATTCTTTTCGTGGTTCGACTTCTTCGCCCATCAGCATAGAGAATATTTGGTCAGCTTCCATTGCATCTTCAAGGTTAACTTTTAACAAGGTTCTGACACTAGGATCCATCGTCGTATCCCATAGCTGTTCGGGATTCATTTCGCCTAAACCTTTGTATCTTTGAATAACCGGTTTGCCGGTAAATTTAGCCAAGATAGCTTCCATTTGGTTTTCTTCATAAGCATATTCAATGGTTTTTCCTTGTTGAATTTTAAATAGTGGCGGTTGAGCGATATATATGTATCCCGCCTCAATCAGTGGTTTCATATATCGATAGAAGAAAGTGAGTAACAATGTTCTAATATGCGCTCCATCGACGTCAGCGTCGGTCATAATGATAATTTTGTGGTATCTCGCGGTTTTCAAATCGAAATCTTCTCCGATTCCCGTACCAAAAGCTTGAATCATCGACAAAATTTCTTTATTTCCTAAAGCGCGATCAAGTCTGGCTTTTTCCACGTTTAAGACTTTGCCACGAAGCGGTAATATCGCTTGGTATTCTGAATCTCTGCCTTGTTTTGCTGAACCACCGGCGGAATCGCCTTCAACGATATATATTTCTGAACGTGTCGCGTCTTTTGTGCGGCAATCAGCTAATTTTGAAGCGAACCCCAAGGTATCTAATGGTGACTTCCTTCGCGTTGCTTCTCGGGCTTTTTTAGCCGCAATTCTGGCGCGCTGGGCAATGATTGTTTTTTCGATAATTAGTTTCGCAGCGGCCGGGTTTTCTAAAAGGAATCTTTCTAAACCTTCCGACATGATGTTGGAAACAACTCTTCGAGCATCACTAGATCCGAGTTTTGTTTTTGTCTGCCCCTCAAACTGCGGGTCGGGATGCTTGACGGAAATAATCGCCACAAGGCCTTCGCGAGTATCTTCACCTAATACCGACTCATCCTTTTTGAATAAACCTGAACTTCGACCATAATTATTAATAATTCGTGTCAATGTTAACTTGAAGCCTTCTTCGTGAGTTCCGCCTTCCGGATTGTGAATATTGTTGGTGAACGGATATATATTAGCGGCATAACCGCTATTATACTGCATAGCAATCTCGATGGTAATTCCTTCTTGTTCACCCTCAAAATATGCAACATTGGGATGAACTAGTTCCTTTCCTTGATTGAGGAAAGAGACGTATTCACGAACGCCGCCTTCATAAATATACTCCTTATAAGCAACGTTGTTAGCGTCTCGTGAATCCTTGAGAGAAAAAGTTATGCCCTTATTTAAAAAAGCTAATTGTTGGATGCGAATTCGGAGTTGTTCAAATTCATAGTCTTGCGATTCGGTAAAAATTTCCGGATCAGCTAAAAAGGTTACGATTGTTCCGGACTTTTCAGTATCCCCGATATATTTTAGTTCCTCTTTGACAAATCCGTGTTCAAAACGAATCGTATACATCTTGCCTTCAATATGAACTTCAACGTTCATAAAAGCACTCAGTGCATTAACGACAGAAGCTCCGACGCCGTGCAACCCGCCGGAAACCTTATACGAATTATGGTCAAATTTGCCGCCGGCATGTAAAACGGTAAAAACCGTCTCCACAGTCGGCCGGTGAGATTTAGGATGTACTTCGACGGGGATTCCTCGACCATTGTCTTCAACCCTAATAATGTTTCCTGGCAAAATTTCGGTGGTAATCATATTGGCATAACCAGCTAATGCTTCATCAACTGAATTATCGACAATTTCCCACACAAGATGATGCATTCCGCGCGGCCCAGTGGTCCCGATATACATTCCCGGGCGTTTCTTGACGGCTTCTAATCCTTCCAATATTTGAATATTTTCCGCAGTATACTTTTCGTTATGATTGTCCATGTTGTTGTTCCTCCCTGATGCTTCCTTTGATAACTTGAAAAATTTTCGCTTGATTCTTATAGTTGTGGGCGATATCGATGAGTGATGTCGCGGTAATTATTGCTTGGTTTCCCGACTTTAATAGATATTGGATTAGCCGATTTTGTTTTTCTGCATCTAATTCGCTGAAGACATCATCGAGAAGGAAAATCGGCTGATCGGCTTTTACATCAGTATAGTAATCGCATAACGCCATGCATATCGATAAAACAATCATTCTCTGTTCACCTTGTGAGGCATAAAATTTTGCGGTTTGTTCCGCCAGAGTCCATTCGATATCGTCGCGATGGGGACCGAAGTTGGTTGTTCCCGAGACGATATCGGCGGTTATTCTTCCTCTTAATTCTTGCAAATAATCGCCTTTGATTGAAGGAATGTATTTGCCAATCATCACTTCACCCTTGTTGGTAAGATAATCATACTTTTCGCGGGCGCTTTGAGCTAGTTTATCGATAAATTCTTTGCGTTTGACAATTAATTTTTCTCCATGAATTGCTAGTTGTTCGGTGATGACATCGATGAACGTTTGATCATTTACTTTTTTTTCCTGCATTTGTTTAAGCAATTCGTTTCTTTGCTTCAAAATGTGTTTGAATTGAGTTAAATCATTAAGATAATCTTTATCGATTTGTCCCAAGACAACATCAATGAAGTAACGCCGATCGGCAGGGCCGCCTTTAATAAGCGTCATATCATCGGGAGTAAATAAAACGACATTCATTATACCGATATAATCGCTTAACCGATCGGCCGATTGCCGATTAAATGATGCGGCTTTCCCGATTTCGGAAAAAGCAACGGTCAACTCGATATTTTGGGTTTTTGTTTCGAGGATTGCTGATACTCGAGACAGTCCGGCGTCATTTAAAATCAAGTCATGGTCCGGGGCTTTATATGATTTTACTAGACTCAAAACATATAAAGCTTCTAAAAAGTTGGTTTTTCCTTCTCCGTTTGCGCCAATGATAAAATTAAGGCCCTGGCCAAGTGTCACGATTTGCTTCCGATAGTTTCGGAAATTGGTCAGGGCAATCGTTTTAATTCTCATTTTTGCTTCACAATCTCAAGCGTATCGTTGTTAATTTCGATTAGATCACCTGGGTATAGTTTTCTTCCGCGTCGGGATTCCAATTCACAATTAACGATAATCTTATTCGTTGAAAGGAAGAATTTGGTTTCCCCTCCGCTTTGAATAATGTCAGCGAATTTAAGCAGCTGTCCGAGGGTGATATATTCGCTGGTAATTTTTATTTTTTTCATCTTTATCAACTCCGCAATGGGGTGGCTTTCAACCGACACTTTCGTCTATTATATTATATAATATAATTATATAATTTTCAATGTTTATTTTATTGATTAGAAAACAATACCAAAGGAAAAAGCGCTAATTAATCTAGCGCTTTTTGAAGCAATTGTTAAAATGAAGGTTAAGCGATGCTTTCTAAAAATTCACAGACGGTATACAACCAGTGTTTGTGAAGTCCAACCGTATCCAAGATGATATAGATTCTTTCGGTTTTATAAGCAAACCGCAAATATTTCGATATTTTCATCCCCGAAGCAAAGATCTTATCTCCCGCTATTTTTTTAGAGCCTTCTGGGGTAATGAGGAGTGTAATACTAGTTTTGGTTTCAATCATTTTTTCGACATCGATCTGGGCGGACAACTTTTCAAATAACTTTTCGTACATGTAGATTTCTAACTCATCGGTATACCGACCGAAACGATCGATAAATTCGCTTTCCAAATTATGTATGTCAACAATCGATTTAACGCCGTTGATTTTATCGTGCATTTCCATTTTCACAAAGTCATCGCCGATATATTTTTTATCAATGTACTTGGATACTTGAGCTTTAACCTTCGTGATTTTTTCGGGTTCGTCAGTAGCACCTTGACGAGAGGCTATTTCTTCTTTTAAAATTTTCATATACAGTTCCACGCCGACCGAATCGATAAAACCTGACTGTTCACTTCCTAAAACGTCGCCGGCACCGCGGATGGATAAATCGCGAATAGCGATTTTAAATCCGCTTCCCAACTCTGTAAATTCTTTAATAACTTTCAGCCTTTTTTCGGCGTCCTCAGTCAATATTTTGTTTTTCGTATACATAAGATACGCGTACGCGATTCGGTTTGATCTTCCCACTCTTCCGCGTATTTGATATAGTTGTGCTAATCCCAATCGATCGGCTTCGTGAATAATTAAGGTGTTAGCATTGGGAATATCAATTCCGGTTTCAATAATCGTTGTCGATATTAGGACATCAATTTTTTGGTTGATGAAATCTTCAACAACCGACTCCAGCTCGGTTTTATTCATTTGTCCATGTGCAGTTCTTATCCTTGCTTCTGGCACGAGTTTTCGGATTTTAACAGCGATAAGTTCAATATCATCTACACGATTATATATATAAAATATTTGCCCTTTTCTGGCCAATTCCCGCTCTATTGCATCTTTAATAATCGTCTCGTTTCGTTCTAACACATATGTCTGTATTGGATATCGGTTTTCCGGAGCCGTTTCCAAAAGCGACATGCTTTTTACTCCCATCATAGCCATCTGTAAAGTCCGCGGAATCGGAGTGGCGGACAACGATAACACATCAACATTAATCTTTAATTCCTTGATTTTTTCTTTATGTTCGACGCCAAAACGTTGTTCTTCATCGATAACTAATAATCCCAAATCCTTGAAGATTACGTCTTTGCTTAAAATCCGGTGAGTACCAATTAAAACATCTATTGATCCGGTTTTTAACCGATCCAATACCTTCATTTGTTCACCACGCGTAACAAAACGATTTAGGATTGCGACATTAATTCCATATTGTTCCATCCGCCTTGAAAAGGTCTGGTAATGTTGCTTTGAAAGAACGGTTGTCGGTGCTAAATATGCCACTTGTTTATTGTTAACAACCGCTTTGAACGCCGCTCTTAAAGCAACTTCAGTTTTCCCAAAACCAACGTCACCACAAAGCAATCGATCCATCGGTCGGCTCATTTCCATATCGCGTTTTACATCACTAACCGCTTTGATTTGATCTGGAGTTTCTTCGTATTCAAAATCACTTTCAAATTCAGCTTGCATTGTTGTGTCGGAAGAAAAGGCAAAACCAACGCTTTTTTCTCGATTTGCGTATAAACTTATCAATTTGTCCGCAATATCTTTCACTTTTGAACGAACTCGTTGTTTTGTTTTTGCCCAATCGGTCCCGCCCAACTTACTTAATCGTGGGGCAAACCCTTCACTACCGGCATATTTTTGAATCTGGTTAATTGCATCAATAGGAATGTACAATTTATCACTGTCTCGATATTCGATATGAATATAGTCGTTTTTTGTCGTTCCTAATTCCATGGTTTTAATTTCAATGAATTTGCCGATTCCATAATCATAATGAACAACAAAATCGCCGGGTTTCAGATCGTTTACTGAAGACAACCGTTTCGTATTTTGATAAACAGAAACATATTTGCCCTTTTTTAGGACGTTTTGCTTTTTGGTAATTCCTCGCTCGGTAATAACCACAAGCCCAAAATCAACAAAATTAACATCGAGAATTTCATCCGAGACAATCACGTTAATAGTTTTTTCAAATAACACATCTTTAGATCCAATTAATTGGTAAACGAACCCTTCGTTTTCCAACCAATCAATAAGGTTATCTTTTATTTTACTTGTTTTTACAGCTAACAATACCGTTGTTTTACCCGTATAACTGCTTAAATCCCGTTTTAACGCCATAAAGTCGCCTTCATAGCGATTGGTCTCCCGATGATACATATGAATGGTCTCATCAAATGTTTGCGCGTACTGATGATCCATGTAATCGAAATAAACGATGTTTTCTGCTTGCAAAGCACCTAAATCATAAATCATTTCAAAACCCATTTTCGGATAATCGTTCGTTGCCGTGTACCAATCTGACACTTCGTTTTTCATCAGTTCGTATTGTTCTAAAACCCGAGTGTAATCAACAAAGAAGAGAATCTTCTTTTCAAGAAGATCGAGGATTGTCGACTGCTTCCCGCTTACAAATGGAATATACCTCCCAAGTCGGTCTAGTTCGTTGTGTTGCTTTAATGATTCTTTGTCATGTTCGATTTTTGTCAAAGCTTCTTGGGAAAAGTTTTCTATCTCACATTTTTCATCGATTAAATTAATCAGTTCATTTAGTTCGTCTTCGGTATAAAAAAACTCAAACAAGGGATAAATTTGTACGGAAGGCACGCCTTTAATTGATCTTTGCGATTCAATATCAAAGGTTTTGATTGTCTCAACAGTCTCGCCAAAAAAATCAAATCGATACGGTTCAAGAACGTTCAAGGGAAAAATATCGAGGATTCCTCCTCTTAAACTGAAGTCTCCCGGCTTTTCAACGGTATATTCACGCTTAAAACCATATTGAATTAATGTTTTTAAAAGCACATCTAATGAATAATCATACCCCGATATAATTCTTAAAACCGCTTTTTCCCATTTTTCTTTTGGCATTTGCGGTTTCAAAATCCCGGCCGTATGTGTAATAATGATTTGTCTTTTGCGGTTTAAAATATCTTGGATTGCATTAATTCGTTCCATTTTGAACTCGTTTGAACTGACCAACATTTCACTCGTCACAAATTCATCTTGAGGAAAAAAAGTCAATTCGTTATTTGTTAACATCATCGACAATTTATCATAAAGTTGTTGCGCCTTAAATAAATTCGGAGCCACGACTACTAACGCCGATTGTGTGTGGAAAAAAGCATCCAAAATCATGGTGATAGCCGTTTCTTCCGAGCTATCCTTAATCATCGTTTTGGAATTTACTTTTTTTAAGCTACGACTGAAATCTTGGAACTCTTTGGTGCTGTGCAAAAAATTAATAACTCTTTTCACAGTCTTCACCTCACGCACTTTTGGCGAGTCTACATGACTCGCCGGGATATCTATAGTTTTTTTAATTCGTCTGCAAAAAAATTACCTTTATTTTGCTGATATTTTATCTTTTTTTCTTTGCAATGCAAAAGCAACGGGTAAAATTAACCTTAACGGCAGGAATCGTAAGAAGAATTTTGTCAATTTCATCCCGAAACCCGGAATTATTATATGTCTTCCTCTTGTGATGCCATTAACAGCAATTTTTGCACATTTTTCCGCGCTCATACCTATAAACCCCGTTTTTGCGCCAGCAACGTTAGCAAAATTTGTATTAACCGGACCGGGGCAAAGCGATAAAACTCGAACCTTCTTTTTGGTTCGCTTTAATTCATAATTAATCGCTTCGCTTAGATTATAAACATATGCTTTAGAAGCCGCATAAGCCGCCATGTTTGGTGTCGGAATGAATCCGGCCATGCTCGCAACATTCAAGATGACGCCTTGTTCCATGGATTTTACAAATAACTTTGTCAAAATATGGACGCTGATAACATTCAGCCGAAGCATTTTTAACTCGGTCTCAAGCTCGAGATTTTCGAATAAACCGACACAACCAAAACCAGCGTTGTTGACGACAATTTCAAGATGATCGTCTTTACACGTTTCAAAAAGCGCGTGGCAATTCTCTTCGGTCGATAAATCAAAGATTCTAATTTCGACTGTAATTCCATAACTGGTTTCTAACGACCGTTTGATTAAGTCGAGTTCTGCTTGTCTCCGAGCAACAAGAATCAAATTAATCTTTTTTTTTGCTAGTTCCGTGGCAATTGCTTTGCCAATACCACTGGAAGCGCCTGTCACAAGTGCCTTCACTTCAATCAGACCTTTCAAAAATAGATTATGCCAACAATGTCGGTTGCGTTTGTTCTTCACAAACGGCACGAGCAAAAGCGACAACCATGATAAGGAAATACATCGTGGCAAAAGCTGAAATCGCAATCATTATCAACCATAGCGGTATTGTCAAAAATGGTGATATCATATTTAAATAGAAGATGCCGACACCCAAAATTGCCAAAACGATTCCGAATCCGATTCCGGGAATCAATAAAGACAAAAACAGTCGTGTTTTTTGGCCTTGCATCTTCGCCACCGAGGCAGGAATAAGGGTGCTGATTGTGGGATTCATCTGCTTGTAAAGTAAGTAATTAACCGGAACAAGCGATAAAGCAATGACAACCCCGGGGACGATCAACATGATTGTTCCGCCAACAATGGCAGCAAGTTCAACGATAACAACTAATAGTGTTTTAAAATAGTTTTTATCATCGTCGACTTGAGAAAGCAATTTCCGATAATCAATTTTCCCTTCAACAATTAACATTTCATGCATTCCGATTAAAAACCGAATTGCCATGGGAATTAATATGATTGTGGCAAGAGCACAAAGCGCGATAGTTAATAATACAAAATAGGTAACAAAATTGTGTTTGATACCTTTCCAAGCAATTCTCCACACTTCTTTATTAAAAGCGATTACTGTTTTGTCCATCTGCGTCTCCTTGAAATTGATTATTTTTTTATATTATATCATTATTTCTGTGCCTATGTCATTATGTGCTACAGAAAAATCGCTTGTGTGTAATAATGGTTCTTTTTCAGATAACTGTAGAAAAATACAGTCGCTTTAATTCGCAACTGTATCTTAATATTTATTTAATATTATGATTGTTCATAATCAAATCGAAATCGTCATTGTTTATGTATTGAGTAATAATTTCGGTTGTCAAAATTGTTAAAGCATCAAGTTCTTTTCTTTGTGGTTTGGTAAACTCGCCTAAAACGTAATTGACGACATCTTGATCTTCATCCCGATCAATTCCAATTCGACACCGTTTAAATTCATCGGTATTCAGCTGTTCAATTATCGATTTTAGTCCATTATGCCCGCCAGCACTGCCTTTTTCACGAAGGCGAATTTTAGCGAATGGCAAATCAAGATCATCAGAAAAAACAAAGACATCTTTCGGAACAATCTGAAAATAATCAGCGACGGCTCGCACCGATTGTCCTGAATTATTCATGAATGTTCTTGGTTTTAACAAAATCGCATTTGGTAGCCGCACAATTTCTCCATGAAATTTGATTGAACGAGAAAATTTGAGACAATTGGTTTTTGCGTAGGCATCAAGGCAGATATAACCGATATTGTGCTTCGATTTCTCGTATTCTTTTCCCGGATTACCGAGGCCAACAACCAGTCGCATATTATTTGGCTTTCGGACGAATGACAACATACCGATTCGGCTCTTCGCCTTCGGATTCGGTTGTAACGTCGCGCCAATCGGATAGTTTAGTATGAATAACCCGGCGTTCATAAGCATTCATCTTGTTCAAACAGACACTGATTCGTGTTTTAGCTACTTCTTTAGCGGTTTTGGTCGCCAATATTTCCAGTTGCTTTTTTCGTTGTTCTTTATAGCCGCCGATGTCGACCAAAACAATGTAATGCTCATCAGTGAAAATATTAATATAGTTTTTGAGAAGAGTTTGAATGGCATCAAGAGTTTTTCCGTTACGACCAATTAAAATTGGATTTTCATCAGCATCAATGGTAAATGTGATGTTGTTATCTTCGCCTCGATGCGCTTCAACAATCGCTTCAATTTCGATATCAGCTAATATCATTTGTAAAAACCGAATTGAATCGTTAATTGGGTCAAAATTAACAACAGCTTCGACAACGTAATTTTTGTTTAGACCAAGCAATCCGTGTTTTTCTTCCACAACTTTCAAGGAGACATATTCTTGATTGACTTTCATTTCATCGGCAGCGTACTTAAGTGTTGCATCATTTAAAACTTTAGTTTCAAAACGAAATGTTTTCATTAGAATCCCCCTCTACATTCGCGCGGCTAGTTTGGCTTTTTTGGCTTTCATCTGTCGATGATTGATTTCACTTTGTAACAATTGATAACAGTTACCAATGATCCAGTAAAAAGCGATTCCGGCATTGCCGATAGCGATGTAAGCCATCATCACAACCATAAAATACATCATGAATTTCATCGTCTTTGCGGTCTGCTTTGCTTGAGCGCTTTGGGGAGCGCGGTTGTTCTTTTGCGCGGCAGCTTGGCGTCTTTGCATCAACCATTGGCTGAGAAACATTGTTCCTCCGACAACGAGTGCAAGCGGTAAATTGGCTAGCATTTCTGTGTTTCCAAGATTCGTCCACAAGAAATCCGTGTTCATAATTCCGTTAACTCCACCGAATGTTGTTTCCGGAGTGAGTGGGAATCTTTGAACAACCGAATACATGGCGATAAAAATCGGCATCTGAATTAAAGGCATTAAACAACCCCACAGATTGATTTTATATCTTTTATAGACTTCCATGGTTTCCATTTGCATTCGTTGTTGCGAGGCTTGATCGGCGCGGCCTTTATATTTTTCTTGAATGCGGTTTAATTCCGGCTGAGCCATCTGCATCTTGATTGTCATGTCGTTGCTTTTGGCATATACCGGCCACCCTAAGGTTCTAATGAGTAATGTCATTAATAACAAGCCAAGCCAATAAAGGTACGTATCTCCAAGCAATCCAAAGAGGTTACTGGCGTGATAGGTAAATGCTCCAAGTTGTAAAAGAATCCACTCTGTCCATGTGGTTTTAATTCCAAGCGGCGTCGTATTGTCGCTTGCATAGAGATTTGTTTCTTCAATCGGAGTTTTATCAGTTACAACCCAGTTGGTAAATGTAACTGTAAAATCGTAACCATCCGACGCTGAGACCCAACGAAGAACGCCATCCCCGGTGGTGGAGTCAAATAAACTCGTGTCCGTCGCTGGACCAACGAGAGTGTTGGTGACATCAATGTAAGTGGAGGGGATAATTGTCGTATCCAAAGGATCTGTCACAACGATACCGGTATAGTTTGTATAGTTGACAACTCCCTCTTTGTTACCACAAGCAGTAAGTGTAAATAGACCGAAAATCGCTAATAAAACAATACCTAAAATTTTAGTTTTCTTCATGTTTTCCCTCTGTTATTTTCGCGCGAGCGAATAGTTTGTGCAAATCTGTAGATATTTCGGCAAAAGACAGTTTACTAGCTGCCGGTTTGATGACAATTAAAAAATCATAACTTTCAATGAATTTTGTGGCGTCCACGATTTCACGAACACGCCTTTTAATTAGATTGCGCTGAACAGCAATTCCGTATTTTTTTGAAACACTGATTGCATAGCGGAAATGTCCAGTATGAAGGTTACCACTTTTGTAAATTACAAAAAAAACGTCACCGACGCTATCTCGTTTTTGAATGATTTTCACTATTTCTGTGTTTCGTTTGACGCGATAATCTTTCTTCATTCGCATCCTCCACCGAAAAACAAAAAGCCATCCCTACAAATAGTGTTTATATTCGGGTGGCTTCAGGTGTTTGTATATTTAGTGATAATCAGCGATTGGTGCTAGCGATCAGAAACCGTCAACGATTTACGTCCAACAGCGCGACGTCTGGCTAAAACTTTACGGCCATTCGCAGTTGCCATTTTTGATAAGAACCCATGGGTTCTAACTCGTTTGATTTTGCTTGGTTGATATGTCATTTTTGCCATAATCAACACCCCCTTGCTTTCGTTCCAAAAACTATGCTCCATCATTATACTTAATTTTTAAACCGATGTCAAACATTATTTAAATTGATTCAGCTTTTCATCGGTTTTCAATAATCTTTTATCCACCTCGGCTTTTTCTCCTGATTTGGCCGTTTTGTTGTAAGTACGCTTTTCCACAATTTGGTCGATAACTGCTATTTTCATCCTGGTGGAAAACTCGACTTCAGCGCGATTCTTCGTTGTTTTTTTTCCACATTTTCTGTTAAAAAACTGACTTTTCTTACATTTTTCTCCACATTTTTTGTGGAAAACTATTTCTCCGTTTTCTAAATTGATATGGTATAGTGATATTATGATACGAGGTACAATCGCATGGAAGATTTCGAAAAAATTTGGGAAAAAATCAAATATAAATTGCAGATGACGTTGGAAGAAGATGTGTTTAACGAAACGTTTGCCGCAATCACTAACGTTTTTAAAGTCGTCAATAACTATGTTTATTTAATCGCTCCAAATTCGTTTGTTAAGGGGAAAATTGATGCGTTTTATCTCAATCGTTTAAATGCTCTACTAAACGAATATCTTGATGTTAAACACATGTTTAAAATTATATCCAAAGAACAAGCAGCCGAAGAATTAGCAAAATCAACTTATGCCATCAACGTCCCGGAACAAGGATTAGAAAATAAATATAAAACCGGATTGAACAATTTATATACATTCGACAATTTTGTTGTTGGCGCCAGTAATCGTCTTGCTTACACTTCTGCGACAAAAGTTGCTGATCAACCAGGTGTTTTCGCTAATCCTTTATACATTTTCGGTGAAGTCGGTTTAGGTAAAACTCACTTGATGCAATGCGTCGGAAATTATATCCTCGAAAATGATGTTAACATGAAGGTTTTATATCTTAAAACTGATCAATTTATCGAAGATTACGGAAGAGCTAGTGCCAAAAAAACTTTTGATGATTTCGCAAAAAAATATGAGAATGTTGATATTTTGCTCGCCGACGATATTCAATTCTTAGCTGGGAAAACCCAATCTCAATTAGAATTCTTTAAAATCTTCGAACGGCTCAAAGAAAATAACAAACAGATTGTTATTACCTCTGATCGACCAGCGTCGGAACTATATGATATCATGTCTCGATTGACAAGTCGTTTTGAATGGGGCTTATCGGTTGATATTAATCGACCTAGTCTTGATCATCGAATTTTGATTCTCAAAAAGAAGCTTCAGGCAGAAACTTCTGATCCCGAATTGATTCCTCATGAGGTTTTGGAATACATTGCCAGTATTTTTGATAATAACGTTCGTGAACTTGAGGGAGCGTTAAAACGCGTTTTATTTTATTGTACCGCTTTCGACTATAAATTCACAATTATCAATACTGAAGAAGCTTTAAAAAATCTAATCAATTCCAAAAATATTTCTAATAAAGCCGTTAACAACGGTAACTTCAACACCGTTCTTGATATTGTCAGTTCTTATTATCATATTACGACTTCAGACCTCCTTTCAAATAAGCGAACAAAACAATTTGTTTATCCCAGACAAGTTTCGATGTACATTCTAAAAGAACTCTATGAATTAACATATAAAAAAATCGGACAAATTTTCAATAACAAAGATCATTCAACCGTTATCTATAGTATCGAACAAATATCCAATGATCTTCAGTCCGATAAAGCAAAAAAAGAAGACATCGATAAGTTGTTGGTTAAATGTGGAAAAAAGGCCTAATTTGTGGATAAAACCCATTAATATATGTACTATGCACGCGCTATATGGTATAATATACACGTAAAGGTTTTTGTTTTTATTAACACTTTCCACCGACCTAATCATTATCATCATTCAAAAATAATAATTAATTATATAGGAGGTCAAACATGAAATTTACTATCAATAAAGAGGTAATTCTGAATCAGTTATTGATTGTTCAAAAAGCTCTATCGACCAAAACTCCGGCCCCATACCTTCAAGGAATCAAACTTGAAGTTTATCAAAACGAATTGATTATGATTACCAGCAATTCAGAGATATCCATTAAGTTATCTTTGAAAGATGACAGCTTAGTTGTCGAAGAAACCGGCGAAGTTTTAATTCCCGGAAAATACTTTGTCGAAATCATTCGTAAACTTGATGGAGTCAAACTTGACATGTCAGTTATCGATAATAATATGCTCCGGATTGTCGCTGGTAATTCCGATGTCACCTTAAACATGCTAAACGTCGAAGATTATCCGCAAATTGATTTTATTTTAAATGACAACCCCATAAAAATGGATTCTAAAGTTCTAAAAACGGTAATTCGTCAGTCGACGTTTGCGGCATCAACGATTGAAAATCGACCGATTTTAACCGGAGTAAATATTCGTGTTGATGGTCAAAAATTGGTAGCGATTGCGACCGACTCATTCCGGCTTAGTCAAAAATTTATCGACATTCCGACAAATTTTGAAAACATGAATGTTGTTATCCCGGCGAGAAGTTTAGATGAATTGATCAAGATTTTGGAAACCCCACTTGATGAAGTTTTAATTCATTTGGATAATAAGTCGATTTTGTTTGAGTATGGAAATGTTTTATTTCAATCACGACTACTTGATGGCAATTTCCCAGAAACATCGCGATTGGTTCCTCTCGAATTTCCAATCATAATTAAATTTAATAAGAATGATTTGGCGGTTGCGATTGAAAGAGCATCTTTACTCTCCAGCCGCGAAGGCAGCTCCAGTATCGTCAAACTTTATCTGCGAACAGACAACGTAATCGAAATTACTTCTAATTCTCCGGAAATAGGAAAAGTCACCGAAGAAGTATATCCGCTAGAAAAAGCAATTGGGGTTTCAATTAAAATTGCTTTTAGCTCAAAGTATTTTCTCGATGCTTTGAAAACATTTGTTTCGGAGCAGGTTTTGGTAAAATTTACCGGAGAAATACGCCCTTTTATTATCGAAGGCGAGATGGATCCGGGTCTAATTCAATTGATTTTGCCGGTCAGAACCGAATAACAAACTTAAATATCAAAGAAATGGAGTCGATGAAACTCCATTTTTATTTGCTCGGTTTCTTGATTTATTAACTTGTAAATGATATCATCATATCGGTTTGAATTTGAGGTGAACCTATGGAAAAAAAAGCAGATGTAATAATCGTGGGTGCGGGACCAACTGGATCCATGGCGGCATACGAATTGTGGGAACAGAACCACAATCTATCCATTCTATTAATTGATAAAGGGAATGATATATATCATCGTAATTGTCCAATCAATGAGAAAAAAATAAGTAAATGTCCCGTTCGCCCTGATGGATCGATTGGGTGTTTACCAAATTGTTCCATAACCAACGGCTTCGGTGGTGCTGGAGCGTATTCGGATGGGAAGTTTAACATCACTAGTGAATTTGGTGGATGGATGATGGAGTATCTTGATGCGGATAGCCTTGAAGAATTAATCAATTATGTTGATTCGGTTAATCTGCGATTTGGAGCCCCTAAAGAAATCACAGACCCTTCAACCACAAAAGTTCGCGAAATTGAAAGACGAGGGTTAGCAGTTGGCTTAAAGTTACTGCGAGCTCGAGTTCGTCATTTGGGGACGGAGACAAATTTACAAATTTTAAAAAATCTGTATGAATATTTAAGTTCGAAGATCCAAATGCTTTTTAAAACCGAAGTCAAAAAGGTTTTAATAAAAAATGGGCA
>Ga0265294_10004067_pt1 | contig 18395 bp, 13 predicted proteins | sample MunlanPumphouse3_FD_192504 | JGI IMG/M metagenome (GOLD analysis project Ga0265294, IMG submission 192504) | Groundwater microbial communities from a municipal landfill in Southern Ontario, Canada - Pumphouse #3 | ecosystem: Environmental > Aquatic > Deep subsurface > Groundwater | place...
CCGCTCTTAACGGCTCCACTCCCGCTCAGGTCGCTGGGCTTAATCTTACCAAAAAACAAAAACGGAGTTACTTGCTCGTTGCTTAATCATTGTGACTGGTTTTTCATTTTAACTTTACAGTGCCTATAAATTGAGTGCGTTATCGGTTACGCAAAAATAGTATATCACACGAATAAAACATTGTCAACACAATTTTAATAAAATGAAAAATTTTTTATAAAATTTAAAACAAAGCGATAGCGACGATAGAAATAATTCCTCCAAGAATCCCCGCTATTTGCCTTTTCGTGATTATTTCGCGAAAGCCCGCGAGCGAAATAACGGTTCCAAAAACAATGGTGCCGCCGTTGACAATTGGGAAAAATAACTGGCTGGGCAGTATTCCCGAAAGCTTCAGGTTAAAAATATTCATAGTTAGCATACACAACCCGCACACAAGCGCCGCGCAGACGCTTTTTCCGGCAAGCGGTTTTTTCGCGGGATACCGTTCAGACGAAATGAACGAGACGACAAAAGCGCACGCAAATGATAAAAAAAGAAAGCCGCACAGTTCGCCCTTGTGGTCCGAGCTTTGATGCATTTTTTGTAAAATACCTACAGCGCCCGAAATGGCGAACGCGGCCATACAATTTCCCAACCATTTTTTGTTTGCTTTTCCCGCCCTTTTTTCAGCGGCCGAAACGTAGATCGATGCGATGAGGATAAGCAAAGCGGCCATTTTCGGAGCGCTAAATTTTTCGCCGAAAAATAAAACTCCGGATAATGCCGGTATTATTAGCGATGACGTTATCAGCAATACCGTGATATGCATGGGTCCCGACGCTAAAGCGCGCACCTTGAATCGATAAAGAAAGGCAGTCAGAATTCCGAAAACAAAACCGAAAGCGGCTGTGTACAGCGAAACGCCCCCCCGAATGGCGGGCAGGGCGAGTGCCGCGGCGCAAAGCAAAAACATTATCGTCTGAAAACGGAAAAACTCGCTTGACTCATTAAGCCCCTTTTTCCCTTCGCGATTTAAAATCGTGTCTTGCAACACCATAGATGATATAGAAATCGCAAGTAAAAAACCGTTCACAAGCGCCTCCCCTTCTGTTGTTATCAAAGCAGCAAAAGCACGCAAAACTGAATGCGTTATCGTTGCCTCATATCGAAAAACGAAAATTTATCGTAACGCGGGGATTATACCAACAATTTTTTGACTTGTCAATATCATTAATAATTTATTACAAAAATATCTTTAGCTTTTTTTTCAGCCAATAACAAAATTAAAACCTGTCAAATAAGCTGATATTGCTTTTTCGGCAGGTTTTTGTTATAATAAATACAGTAGAATTAAGTAGATTTAAACGCCGTAATGTTGAGTTCACCCGCGTATATTTTATCCAGCATATCTATTTTACATGACAACATTATTTATTCGCGGAAATTTTAAACGCCGGTTAGATAAAAGAAATTATCAGCTGCGCAAAAAATACACCAAACCATATTTACCACTTATCGTAAATTATTCGGTTCCGAACATGCAAATATCATGATTATCATGATAAAGAAGGAGAAGAAATGATATGAACGAAACAATGAAAACCATTTTAGAACGCTTTTCATGCCGTAGTTTCGCGGATACGCCGCCCACGGATGAGCAAATCAAATTACTCATCAAAGCCGCGCTTGCTTCGCCCAGCGCCATGAATCGCCAGCCGTGGCATGTTACCGTGATTACCGACAAGCCGCTTATTGACGAGTTAGACGCCGAGGGCATAAGCATTATCGGCGCCGCCGAGGATAAATCCGGCTACAAACGAATTATGGAGCGCGGCGGAAAGCTGTTCTACAACGCCCCTTGTATGGTGGTGGTCTCGTCTGACAGTTCAAAGTGGGCGCAAATGGACTGCGGTATTCTCACCCAGAACGTCACGCTTGCCGCCCATTCGCTTGGTCTCGGCAGCGTTATCTGCGGCATGGCGGGCATTCCGCTTTCCGGTTCGCGGAGTTTTGAGTTTAAAAAGCGTGCGCGGATTCCGGAGGGCTATGAGTTTTGTATCGCGATTTTGATTGGCAATGTAAAAACCGGTAAAAAGCCGCATGAGCATGATATGAGCAAGGTTACGGTCATATAAACAAGGGGGGCGGTTAAGCAACCTTTAGTTTGGCGGTAAATAAATTAACAGGTTTAAAAGTGGTTGTCGTGATGATTTGCAGCATTTACGGCAACCGCTTATTTTTTTATTCGATATAACCGATATCTGTTGAAGTGCCGGATGCAAACGCGTAGAAATACAGTTTTACTCCGTCAGATTCGGTTGTTTTAAAGAAAAAGCCGTCGTCGCATTCCAATACAATCTCAAAAATGTTTTCGGTTATTGTTTTATATGAACCGTCCGAATTAAGCAGATTAGATGAGGCCGTTTCTCCGTTACGGATAAAGAATATTACTTCTCCGTTTATCACGAATATATTATTTGGTTTTATATCGGCAAGCTTATCTTTACCCGTGCCGTCGCTCTTGACGCGATAAAGATAACCGTTGTCACCGTAGTTGGCAAAGTATAAGTAATTCCCGAACAGCGCCTGATATCCGGCTCTTTCGGCAATGACAACCTGCTTGTCGGTTCCATCTGTTTTCATGCTGTATGTCGCGTCATCCGTAACTTCATAGTATATTATTCGGCCATCGGCAAAGCCGTAAACTTCGGTTTCGGCATTTGTAAGCTGCTGTATATCCGTGCCGTCTGTGTTTGCGCGCTTTAATACCGCGATGCTGTTATAACTACTAAAAGCCCCGCTGATGTAATAAATAACATCATTTTCAAAAGCCAAAACCATATCAATTTCATCTTCAATCTTAATCCTTTCGCTTTTGTCCGTTTTGATTGAATAAAGCGCTTTGTGTTTGTCTGTATTGGTTCTGTAATATATCCTGTCGCTATAGTACATAATTCCGGTTAAATACAGCTCGTCGTCGCAAAGCTTTATCCTGTCCGTTCCGTCTGTTTTAATGGAATAAAGCTTGTTTCCGTCGCTTTCGTTGGCGTAGTACACGGTATCGCCTTGTAAAAGCAGACAGTTTTCGTTTGTTTTATCTTCCGATAGCCGGCTTCTCTCGCTCCCGTCGGCTTTCACCCTCCCAAGGCATTTTTCTCCGTCAACATAAATAAACCATTCCCCGGACCATGCTATCGGAAACCCGCCGCGGAATATATCATACATTAAATCGGCCTCTTCCTCCGACGCGGCCGGCGATTCCTCTTGTGTTTCGGAGTTGTTTGCCGGGTTTGATTTTATATCCGCCGATGAAGAGTCCGGGACTTCCCCCGGGATGCCACAGGCGGTAAAAGCCAAAAGCGCGAGAGCGGTGACGAAAACAAAAACACAAATACAAACAAAAACGCAAATAAACTTATTCATTTTTTTCCTTTCTTATAAAAACGCTTTCCCATAGTGATATGAATTATTTGGCTATAATTATATAACATATTAGGCAATATATCAACTCTGATATAACAAAATTTGACCGCCCGAATGTTTACCAAAAGCCGGAATCTTGCAGGTTGACTTTTAACAGGACTTTATATATAATTAGAAATACATATTTAACAGTAAAAAGTTTTGAAAAGGAAATTCGGTTGTATAATACAACACGCGGTGAAAAATGACAAATGACTAAGTATAAAATTTTTAATATCCTTGCTTTTTTTATGATAGGGTTTGGCGCGCTTATAGGCGTTATTTTCCCTTTTTTTGTGCTGTTTGTGACTGATGTCGAGGCTGATACCGTAATCAATCCCCTGTTTTTTACCATGTGCATAACGGCGGGAATCATAGTCGGGATTTTCAATATTTTTCTCGCGAAAACAATAGTGGGGGCAAAGCTGAAAGACCTCGGCACACATATGACGAAAGTTGAGAAACGGCTTCTGAAAAGATCAAATTCGGATACAATGGCCGATTGCATTGTTTCGGATTGTTATATTAAGGTGCTGGCAAACGATGAGATAGGAGAGTGCGCGAACGCTTTTAACTCTTTGGTGGGCGCTTTGCATATGGCGTTCACCACGGAGGAATCCGTTAAAAAGTTCAGCGAAATGCTCTCGAGCAAGCTTGAGCTTGACAAGCTCGCCACCGAGGCGCTCAGAAGTCTTTTAGACAACATGAACGCGTTGGCGGGGGCGATTATTATCGAAAAAGAAGGGGAGCTTCAACTGCTGTCCTCAAGCGGCATAAGCACTCCCGAGACTTTGGTCGAAAACTATACCGTGCTGCAGGTTTTCAAAAATAAAAAAAGGCTTTGTCTTGAGTTTCCCGAAGATATTCAACTCAACGGGATTCTTTTGGACTTCAGACCGAGGCATATTCTTGCCGAGCCGATTATATATAAGGGCGTGGTTTTAGGGGTCATAGTAATAGCCGGAACCGACGTTTTTATAAGGGATGGAAAAACAAACATAGAGCTTTATTCCCAAGGCCTTTCGCTTGCTCTTAAGAACGCGATAACGCATGACCAGCTTCAAAAGCTTGCCGCGAACGACCCTCTGACCGGCGTTTTTAACCGAAGATTTGGACTTTTACGCCTGCAGGAAGAATTTTCGCGGGCGATTCGGACATCGCAGCCGTTGGGAATTTTGATTATTGATATTGATTACTTTAAAAAGGTCAACGACACTTACGGGCACTTGGTTGGAGATAAAATCCTCATCCAAATGACAGAGACAGCCAAAAGCGCGATGCGCGAGGGGGATGTGTTCTTGAGATACGGAGGCGAGGAGTTTGCCGTCGTTCTGCCCGGCGCCTCCCCGGTAGACGCCTATAAAATCGCGGAACGCATAAGAAGATATATTGAGGAAGCGTCATTCGCGTATAATTTGCAGGATATTAAAATAACCGTGAGCATCGGGGGGACATCTTTTCCGAACAATAATGTTGAAAGCTTTAACCAACTGCTGGAGACGGCCGATAAAAACCTTTATCGCGCAAAAGAAAACGGCAGAAATCTGGTTGTTATTGAATGACCGCGAAAGATTTGCGCTAAAAACCGCCGATTAAGCGAAAAAAGCTCAAATGGATTTGCCCACACTTTTTTGACAATTAGCATTCGAGCGATATTTGGTATTTGTGCTTAAAATCTAGTCAGAAAATGAATAATTTGACCATAAACAAATGATATATTAGACAAGTTATCAATTATAATATCACAAAATTTGACCGCCTGAAGAAACTGCTTAGGCGGTCTTATTTATGGCTTTAATCCCTGAATTTATTTACATTTTTAAAACTCAAACCCCTCATTCGGTTGGCGCAGCAGAAAGCGTCAAGCGGGCGGATCTCCCCGTACCACCTAAATCTTGTGTCCGCAAGTAAAGATTTTGATTCAAAACCGTCGCCCGAAAATATACTTCCCGTCATATCCGCCGCTTTTTTTATGAGTTCGTCACCGTCAATCTCCTTGTCCGTCAAAACCTGTTCCATTACGCAGGCAAGGGTGTTCATCTGGTCGCCCGTTCGCACCGACGTCAGCAGCGTTATATCCGCGCTATAATCGTCAAGAATAATTTTCTTTTCGTTTTCGGTTTCGACAGTATGGAAATATAGGAATGCCTGCGCCGTTTGCTTTGGTATCAGCCTTCGGCTGTCTGTCCAGCTTGCCCTGTCGGGCCAAGCTGCACCCCGCGGGACGCCAAGGTCGGCGACTTCCGCGATTATATCCTTTACCCTGTAGTCGTCCATCAAAATGACGCTGTCAGCACAGGGAAGATATTCGCTTGAACCGCCGATTACAAGAATAGTTGAAACGCCTTTTTCGGTATACAGCTCGCGCACGCGGTCCGTAAACGGAATAATTGGCTCGTTTTTTACAATCTTTCGCATATTTCTGTCACGGATCATAAAGTTTGTAGCGCTTTTATCCTCATCAATCAGAAGCAGCCCGGCGCCGCCGCAAACGGCTTCAATAATATTTGCCGCCTGCGATACACTTCCGCTGGCGTGAAGAGTGGAAAAGCAGTTGACATCTTTACCTTGCGGTAAGTGGCGGAAGAAAGGTGACAGGTCGAGGGAGCTGACAGGCCTGCCGTCTTCGGCGTAGACCTTGAGTGCGCTACCGTCTGCAATGACATACTCCCGCCCGTCGCCGGGGATGTGGTTGTATATCCCCGATTCTATGGCGTCAAGAAGCGTGGATTTTCCCGAATACCCACCCCCCGTAATGACAGTCACCCCGCTCTTTATTCCCATACCGGTAATTGATGTCCCGTCGTCCAGGGGAATGAGTGTTTTAAGTGACTCCGGAGTGTAAAACGGAACCGCGTCAGCCATTTGCTCTTTCGTTCCGTTTTCTCTCGGCAGAATACTGCCGTCAGCCACAAACGCGCAGATATCGCGCGCTTTCAGAAAACTTCGGATTTGCTCTTGCCTGCGATAACAGGAAACATAAGAAGAAATTGCGTCAGTATCAAGAGATTTTACTGTATTTTCAATATGCTCTAAAATATCTTTGACGGCACGCACCGCCGCTTTTGCGTTGACTGACAAAGCGTTCACAAGCGGCACACTAAAATGAACCGTCAGAATAACTGAGTTTTTTTCACTGTCATAGTGAATCCCGCTTCGGCGGAGCATTCTTTCGTCCGCGTTTTGCGCGTTAAACTGCGCTTTTTCGCGGGTACCTTTTGCCTCGTTGACATACTCTTTGCTCAGGGTATTTATCACCGGGGAGAGAATTTGAAGTAAATAGCTTTCGATCGGTATGCTGTCGTTGGTTGAAATTCCTTGAACGAAAGCGGCGGGGATTTCAACAAACAAAAGCAGTTTTTCAGAATTTCTGAAATTTGTTCCGGCAAACCTGAATCGCAGCGAGCAGTATGAAAATATCTTTTCTTTCTCAGGGCTAATTGGTTTATAAGCGTCGTTGTAAAGCCAATGAAGATTATCCTTGCTTTTTCCCTGCATGGGAAGAATAATTGATTTAAATCTTTGCATAAAAATATCGCCCTTCTTTCAAAATTAAGTTAAAGCCAAATGAACGCTTTGAAGAAGACGATTATATACAAATAAAAAACACACCCATATCGGATGCGTTTAAACATTATGCCGCTTTTCAGCTATGAAAGTTTGCAGCTAATATAGCATCAGATACTTCGTATATAATCGTCATATTAGCCACCTCCCTTAAAAGCACAACTATTTTTAATTACTATAACACAGTTAATCGGCCATGTCAACGATTTTAAAATAATACAGTTGAAAACAAAGTTTGCTTTTCCGGCAGGTTTTTGCTATACTAATGCCCTAAACAGCAATTTTATGTTATGAGAGGGAAGTGCCGGACTTATGCAAGAGTTTTATAGCTGCAAATTGGATTTTAAAGATCAATTGATTTTTTACCCATCAGATAAAGTGCGATGGCTGGACCTTGACAGCGATTTTTCAATGATTAAAGACTATTACCGGTTGTTTTCCGAAAATGAAATTAAAAAAGAGGATTTTAGTTCTTCGCTCTGGAGGATTTGCGCCTTAGTTGAGGACGGCAGTATTTATGCGTTTGCCGGGGCTTTATTTATGTCGCCCCGCAATTGGGAGATAGGCGCGGTCAGCACGCACCCGGAACACAGAAACAATGGCTACGGCAAAAGCGTTTGCTCTTTTGTCGCTTTGTTTATCCTTGACAATGGAAAACAAGCCACATGCAATACCGATATAAATAATCACGCGATGATAAAAGTCATGAGGGATATCGGCATGGTCGTGCAGTAAAAATCGCCGGGCTTCATTGCGCTTTGCCGCGCCTTTGCTGTTAAAGCCTTTGTTTTAAACTAATATGACACTTTTTTATTCATACCGATAACTGATTCTTTTGGCGTTGACACAAGCCAAAAGGTCTTTTTCGGTTTTTTTAAACCAATCGGCAAACTCCGGATCACTTGTTATATTAAGCACGTCGATTTCAGCCTTTAAGGAAAGATTATTCTCAGATTTATATTTGCGGGAATCGGCTATGATTTGGGTGACAATTCCCCCAAACCGCAAAGACTTCCCGTCCGGGGAAACCGGCTTTTCCCAGCGCGTGAGATGGATTGACTCAAGCTTTTCATAAGACCTAAAAAACTGCAAATAAATATATTCGGTGATATGCGGCGCATATACCGCGTACATTTTTAAAATATTAAGCAAAACATAGTACAGCGCGTATTGCCCGGAGCGGCGTTCTTCATAGCCGTGAAGTTCGGGTTCGTACAGCCTTGACTTGACAATTTCAATATAATTGTCGCAAAAGCTCTTCCAGAAAAGCTCGTCGATTTCATGCCTTGCGGAGCCGACCTCATACTCGTTTAAAAGCTTTGCGGCTTTTATGACCGTCTCATTTGTCTTTTCAATAATCCACTTATCAATAGGCAAAAGGTCGGGTATGGCCGATAAATCAATATCACAAAGGTGCGAGATTGAAAACTTCGAGGCGTTCCACAGCTTTGTTATAAACCGTTTTGAGACTGTGAGCTCGTCCGCGTCAAAAAAAGTGTCTGTTCCCAGCCGGGCGTTTGCCGCCCAATAGCGGAGAGCGTCTGCCGAGTGTAAACGAATAAGCTCCGCCGGTTCGAGCGGGGAATTGCCCTTTGATTTGCTAAGCTTCTCACCCTTTTTGGCAAGCACAAAGCCGCTTATCATCAAGTCTTTCCAAGGGATTCCCCCCGTGTGGTAAAGGCTTCTGACAATCGAATAAAAAGTCCATGTCCGTATAATTTCATGGGCATGCGTTCTCATGCTCATCGGCGTAAGCTTTATGCCGAGCCGTTCGTTTATCTGCGGGGTCACGGACGAGGTCGCCCAAGTGTCAAAGACGGCGTGTTCGGGGTCAAAATCCGCGCAACCGCAGCCGCAAACGCCGTCATAACGCGTTTCAAGCGGATTTACCGGCAGTTTTTCATCCTCCGCGAACACAGCCCCCCCGCAGGCTTTGCAGTACCAAACCGGGAAAGGAACCCCGAAAAAGCGCTGGCGGGATATACACCAGTCCCATTTTAAGTTTTTAACCCACGCGATATATCGGTTTTTCATATACGCGGGGTACCAGTTTATTTGATCGGCGGCTTCTAAAAATTTATCCCTGTCCGTTAAAATATCAATATACCACTGCCTTGACGGGATTATTTCAACCTCCCGCCCGCATCTCTCGTGAACGGCGACAGCGTGGTTTATCTGTTCGGATCTTTTGAGCAGTCCGGATTCGTCAAGCAATCGGATAATTGCTTTCCGCGCCGCTTTTACACCCAGCCTGCCGATAAGCGGGACTTCATTATCAATCCTGCCGTCCGGCAAAATAACCCTGCGATACGGCAGGTTATACTCCCCAAACCATTCGGCGTCGGCGGAGTCGCCGAAAGTGGCGCACATGACAACGCCCGTCCCCTTGTCGGTTTCAACCTTCTTATCGGTCATAATCGGTATTTCAAAGCCATAAAGCGGCACCGTGGCGAATTTGCCGACAATATCTGTATAGCGCTTGTCGTCCGTGTTCACAAACAGGCAAACGCAGCCGTACAAAAGCTCGGGGCGGGTAGTGGCGACGTAAACCTGCTTTCCGCCGACTGTAAACGGGATATAATTCAGCGTACTGTCGGTATCGACAGTGTCAAGCTCCGCCTGAGCTATCGATGTCCGGCACTCGGTACACCACAAAACCGGGGATTCTTTTGAATATGACCTGCCGTTCCTGACAAGCTCAAGAAATAGCTTCTGCGATATTTTCTGAACATCCGGGCTTATGGTCTCGTACTGCGCCGACCAGTCGACTGAAAACCCCAGCGACTTCCAAAGTTCCTTAAAGTTTAACTCATAACGTGCCGCTACATCGCGGCATTTCTTTATAAACTCGCTTCGCGGCAGGTCTTTGGCGGAGGTTTTTTCCTCTCGCTCCACAAGCCTTTCCGTCGGAAGTCCGTTGTCGTCAAAACCCAAAGGGTAAAACACGTTAAAGCCCTGCATTCTGCGGAACCTCGCTATCATTTCGGCCTGAGCGTAGGAGAATAAATGCCCGATATGCAAGGAGCCGCTCACGGTAGGCGGGGGCGTGTCAATCGAATAAATCTCCCCCGGGTCGCCGGGTGAAAATTTATAAATTTGGCTTTTATCCCAAAACTCTTGCATTTGCTTTTCGACTTGTCCCGCGTTGTAACGCTTTTCCATAAAATAAACCCCCGCCGATTAGATTAATTGATTAAATATAAAAATACAAAAACGCCCTAAAGCACTTTAAATGCTTTAGGGCGAACATAAAATATAATATAATGTCCGTGGTACCACCCAAATTCGGGGAAACCCCCGCGCTCTGCCGATACGGGGCAGGAAACATACCCGATATCGTTTTCCCATAACGGCGGAAATCCCGTTGAAGTCTACTTGGAATAAATTCCGTTCGGTTCACAGCTCGGGGGCTACTTCGATACTTTCCTCACTAAGGCTCGCACCGGCCGCCTTATCTCTTCGCATCGGATAAGTATTTACTCCTCCCCGTCAATGCCTTTATTATATTTAATTTTTATCAGTATATCCGATTTCGCGGGAATAATCAAGTCAAAAATCAAAACAAAACCGTAAATTGTTCGGCAAGCCCGGCAAACGGCAAAAAATCGGCAAAGCGATAGCTCAGTTGACAATAAAACGCTTTTATGCTATATTTGTCTTAGCGGGGGTGAATTTCCTTGGGCAAGGTTTTGTCGGCCGCGCGGAGACACGCCGCCGGTCATCCTTTTTTAATTCTGTTTGCGCTTTGCGTTTCGGCCGCGTTTATATTTGACTTTTCCGCCAATACCTACACCACGCTTTTTTGGGTGGTTTTCGCCGCGTCGTTCGCGGTTTTAATTGTCTTAGCTTTGTTTTGGAAGAAAACCGGAAGGCTTACCGAAAACAAAGTGTTTTTTTTATTGACCGCGGCGTCATTTTTACTTAAGCTTGGCTATGTGCTGTATACGGGGCTAAGCGTCAGACAGCACGACACCGGGTCTTTTAAAGAGAGCAGCAAATCCCACGCGGGTTATATCTATAACCTTTATTCTTCTTACCGCCTGCCGGACTCGGCAAGGGGGCAGTATTACCACCCGCCGCTCCACTATATTTTAGAGGCGGCGTGGCTGAGGGCGCAAACATTCTTAGGCGTGGCGTTTGACGCCGCAAAAAGCAATGTCACGGCGCTTACGCTGTTTTATTCCTGCTCCGCCGGGGTTATTTCCTATAAAATTTTTAAAGAGCTCGGTATCAAAGGCAGTTCTCTGGCGGCGTCGTATTCGCTGGTCGCTTTTCACCCCACGTTTATTATCCTTGCCGCGAGCTATAATAATGATATCCTCTCGATAACGTTTCTCCTCGCCGCGCTGCTTTTTCTCTTCCGCTGGTGGAAGTCCCCCACTTATTATAATATTATCTGCCTTGCCCTTTGCGCCGGACTTGGAACGGCGGCAAAACTTTCCGCCTCATATGTGCTCGCGGCGGTGGCGGCGATATTTATGCTTAGATTTTTTACCGAAAAAAGAAAAGCGAGGGTTATCGGCCAGTTCGCGGCGTTTGGCGTTGTCGCCGCGCCGCTCGGGTTGTTTTGGTCGGTTTGGCTGAAGGTAAAATACGGACTAAAGTTCGGATATGTAATGAAGCTCGCCGAGGACAGCAAACAATTTGTCGGGTTCCGAACGGCCGGCGAAAGGCTGTTTGACGTTTTCGCGGGGGTTTCGCAGGGGATTTATTTTGCCCGGGGGAGCGATTTCGGCAATGCTTTTCATGAATACAACCTTTTATCGGCCATACTGAAAACATCGGTTTTCGGCGAATGGCATATAGGGGAGGGTTTTCGTCTCACCGAGTCGCTGGCGCTGATACTGTTTATTTTAAACGCCGTTTTAATACTTTTTTCGGTCTTTTGTATGGTTTATATATTTATAAAACGCAAAAAAGGCCCGTCGCGGATCTTGACGGACGCGCTGATTGTTTTATATTTCACAATAATGGCGGCTTATATAGGCTTTTGCTTTTCGTTCCCGCATGATTGCACCATGGATTTCCGCTATATAACCCCGACTTTGATAATCGGCGCGGCTTTTATCGGTTTATTTTTAAACGGCGAGAGTGCCTCAAAGCGCGCTTCCTATTTTAAAAAGATTAGTTTTTACGTTATAATTGCTTTTTGCGCCTGCGCCTTCGGGCTATTTTTGCTTTCAAACTACGCGGCAAATTAACTTTGCTTTTGCCGAAACTTCGAAAGGACGGTTATGGAGAAAAATAAAAACACCGCTGTTATTATTATTATCGGCGCGGGGCCGGCGGGTCTTACGGCGGCGTATGAGATATTAAAAAGAGGAAACGGCGAATATAGCGTGGTTGTGCTTGAGGAAACAAGCCATATAGGCGGCATTTCCCGCACGGTAAGGCATAACGGCAACCGAATGGATATCGGCGGGCACAGGTTTTTTTCAAAAGACGACAGGGTAAACGAGTTTTGGCTCTCCCTTATGCCGCTTCAGGGGAGCCCGTCGTATGACGACAAAACGCTGGGTAGGGAAAGCGTTCTTTCCCCCGGCGGGCCCGACCCGGAGACGGACGAGAATGTCATGCTGGTGAGAAAACGGGTGTCGCGGATATTTTTTAACAAAAAGTTTTTCGCTTATCCGGTGACGCTTTCCCCCGAAACGCTAAAAAACATGGGGTTCTTAAAAACGCTGAGAGCCGGCGGCGGCTATTTGTTCGCCGCGGTGTTCAAGAAAAAAGAGACAAACCTCCGCAATTTTTATATAAACCGCTTTGGAAAACCCCTTTACGAAATGTTTTTTGAGGATTACACCAAAAAGGTTTGGGGGGTTGACCCAAAAGAAATCTCCGCCGATTGGGGGGCGCAAAGGGTCAAGGGGCTTTCCCTTTTCAAGGCGGCGCTTAATTTTCTGACAAAGCCTTTTAAAGGTAAAGGCACAAAAAATGTGGAGACATCGCTTATAGAGCAGTTTTATTATCCCAAAAAAGGGCCGGGTCAGCTTTGGGAAGTGCTTGCCGACGAAATTACAAAGCTTGGCGGCAGCATTATTACGGACTGCAAAGTGGATAAAATAAACGCCTCGGGCGGCAAAATTGTTTCGGTCGAGAGCGGGGGGCGGGTTTTTCCCGGCGACGGCTTTTTCTCTTCAATGCCGGTAAAAGACCTTGTTTTGGGTATGAACGGCGTGCCGGAGGAGGTTTCGGGGGTTGCCGCTTGTCTCCCCTACCGGGACTTTATTACCGTGGGGCTTTTGTGCGATAAGTTAAATATAAAAAATGAGACAAAAATAAAAACGCTCGGGAACATTGTGCCCGACTGCTGGATCTATGTTCAGGATCGCTTTGTAAAATTGGGGCGGCTGCAGATATTCAACAACTGGTCGCCATATATGGTAAGCGACCCCGACAACAAGGTTTGGATAGGGCTTGAATACTTTTGCGGCGAGGGCGACGAGATGTGGAACATGTCCGACAGCGAATTTATTGATTTCGCCAAGGGCGAGGTTGAGCTTATCGGAATAACCGAAAAAAGGTTTATTTCCGACGCCGTTAGGGTAAAAGTCAAAAAAGCGTATCCCTCTTATTTCGGTTCTTATAAAGATATGGGTAAGGTTGCCGAATACCTAAACTCGGTTGAAAACCTCTACTGCATAGGCAGAAACGGGCTCCACCGCTATAACAATATGGATCACTCCATGCTGACGGCTATGGCTGCCGTCGATTCGCTGCTGCTCTCCCGCCCGAAAAGTGATATTTGGCAAGTCAACGCCGAGGAAGACTACCATGAAAAGAAATAAAAAATAAAAGCGGTAAAACCGCTTTTATTCAGGTGCCGAACCGGGTAGTATATGTTTTTTATTCTTTGGGTTTGTCCTTTTCTTTATAATAGAGCAGGCAATGGCAATAGCCCTCAAAGTCGGGGTCGGCTATCTGGTCGCGGAACTCTTTGCACATACATTTGGTGTCGGGGCTGACCTCCACCTTGCAGGGGCAATACCCCCCTTTTTTCTTTAATCCTTCGCGTATGGCCGCCACCACGGCGGCGTCTTTGTTAAGTCTGACCATAATTATTTATATTTAACGAACAGCTCCTTCATCTGCTCGGCTGTCTTCACTCCCTCGTGGCGGAAGACGGTTTCCCCGCCCTTTATGAAGACAAGCGTGGGTATTACACGGATACCGAACTTATCGGAAAGCTCGGGTTCCTCGTCTATGTTTGCTTTATAAAGTTTAACGCCGCCCGCGTCTTCGTCTTTTATCTCGTCCAGCACCAAACCCATTGCGCGGCAGGGCCCGCACCAAGCGGCCCAAAAGTCAATTACCACAAGCCCGCTCGCTTCTTCAACTTCGGCGGCATATGTTTTATTTGTCAGGTTTTTATATTTCAAATCCGACGCCTCCTTTAAATATATATTTATTGATTTAATTATATCCCACAAAGCCGGGAAGTCAAGACAAAACACAATTCCTTTTAATTTTTATTACAATTTCTAAATATTAGAAGTTATTGCCCTCGCTTTAACCTCGAAATTTCAATAAATAAAACAAACTTTATTGACTAAAAAAGCGTTTGGTGTTATAAATAAGGTTGAAAAACGCGTCCGCGGCGTTTCCCGCGGTTGGCTTTGTTAATTAAATTTTTTTTTGGAGCGTATAGTCAAATGCCGAAAAGTTTAAAATTTTTTCCCTGTGTTTCCCCTAAAATCAAAAACAACCCCGCAAGGGTTAAGGTTGTTCCCCGACTTTTCCGCGGGGAAAATCCAAAGAGTTTGGTTGTCTTTGCGATCATATTGCTTTGCCTATTTTTTGTTTTGCCTTGTCTTTGCGTATTTGCGGAATCGGGTTACGGAATTTCGGTAGCGGGCGTGGAAGTGACAGAGCAAAACAAAGATGACATACTTGGCGACGGTTCCGTGAGTTTTGACCCGGTTCTCTTTGCGCTTACACTCAAAGACGCGGCGATAGAAGGGGAAGTAATCAGCGAAAAAAGCCTTGAAATAGTCCTTTACGGCAAAAATACGGTTAGTTCGGAAAGTGACGCCATTGTCGCCGACGGCGGGCTGAAGTTTACCGGCGGCGGAGGGCTGACAGTTAATTCGCCCGAAAACGGAATTTTTGTCAAGGGAAAGCTTGTGTTTGAGCACTCCGGGGTTATTACAATAAACGGGGGGAAAACAGCCGTGAGCAGCGAGAACGGCGGGGTGGAGATAAATTCCGGCGTAGTTATTGCGATCGGCGGCGCGGAGGGCGAGTCCTACGGCATATATTGTAAAAACGGCGGGTTTAGCCAGACTTCCGGCATACTTGCCGCCACGGGGAAAAGGGCGGGGATATTCGCGGAATCGGAAAGCGGCGGCGAACTTATCACAATCAGCGACAGGGTGCTTGTAAAGTCGGGCGGCAGCATCGTGGGCGGCAGGCAGGACGGCGCGTATTGGGAGGCTTTTTCAGAAAAAAGCGGGAGCGGCAAGGATCCGGTAACCCCGGACGACGCATCAAAAACCGTCAGCACCACAAAACTGCTTTTTATAACCGCCGAGGGCGATAACCTGTATATAACGGCGGTGGGGGAAAAAGCGCTTCCGCAGAGCGTTGAGCCCGGCACGAGCCTTAACTTTATTGTTTTTTCGGACAGCGGCTATAAACCGGGGAAAGATTTTTATGTTCAGGTCAACGGCCAAAGCATTTCGGCGGCCGGCGGGGTGTATAAGGTCGACGACATTCAAAGCGATATTTTTATTAAGGCGGGGGGAATGATTCTTGACGTCCCAACTCCCGAAAAGCCTGAAGGTTTTTTCGCGAAGCTTGGCAAGGGCGGAATTATTTTAGCCGTCTTCGGGCTTTGCCTTGCCGCCGGGGTGGTTTATGTGGTGTTAACCTCCCGCAAAGAGGAAAAATCAAAAGCGGAAAACACAAAAAACAAAGGCAAAAATAAAAGCAAAAAGAAAAGGTAAAAAACCGTATTATAAAACATAAAACTATTTGCGTAAAACAAAATGGCAGTCTTTATAAAGCGATAATCGGCTCTTGACAAAGTCCAAAGATAATGCTAAAATATCCGCGTTCTGATATATATGGGTTATATGTTATACGCGGGTATGGCGGAAATGGCAGACGCGCTAGATTCAGGATCTAGTTCTTTTACCGGAGTACAGGTTCAAGTCCTGCTACCCGCACCAGAAAATCCTGTCATTTGACAGGATTTTCAATCATATTCGTCCTGACGGACGAATGATATTCGCTGTGGCGAATGATATTGTTAACAATGATATTCGCTGCGGCGAATAAAAATAAGGACGAATATAATATCATTCAGCGTTAGCTGAATATCATTACGTAGTAATATCATTAATTATTAATGATAAAAATATCTGTAGCTTTTTTATCAGCCAAACACAAAATTAAAACCTATCTAAAAAGCCGCGAATTGCTTTTTTGGCGGGTTTTTGTTATTATTATTATTATGTATTTGAATAATGGGACTAAAGGCTTGATTTCTTCATGATTTTTAAAAGATAACTACGAAATGATAAGTAGAGAAAAATAAGGTTGATAATTTAAGCAAAAATTAATTATTATTACCGGTTCGCCTTGAGTCTGTAAAGCAGATGTGTCGGAACGGTTTATCGAAACATATAAAAATAGTGCTTGTTTTGATAGCAGTTGGGCATGTTAGAAAAACTAAACCAATCGTAGAATGGCATTCAAATTAGCGGTTATTGTTATTTATTCTTACATCGGTATAATTAGTAATAGAAACGGCGCTGTTTACTTTTTTATTGTAAGGAGAACCAATATGACTATCAATATTGCCGACAATCTGAAAAGATTGCGTAAAAGACGAGAGATAACGCAAGAAGAGCTGGCAAACTTTGTCGGAGTGTCTTTTCAAGCGGTATCTAAATGGGAACGGGGAGAGGGTTATCCGGATATAACCATTTTACCGGTAATTGCCAACTTCTTTGAGGTTTCAATTGATGAACTCATGGGAATGAATGAAATCAATAACCAAAACCGTTTGGAAGCTGTATTTTCCGCTGTCCAAAAAAATTATTCTAACGGAAGCTTATCTGAAAATATTACTTTGATTCGAGAAGAACTGAAATCATTCCCGACAAATTATCAATTGCTCTACGAGCTTGCTCTTTCATTGTCGATAATCCAAGATAATCCGGAAAATGAAAGGAAAAATAAAGAAGAAGCAATTGATATATTACAAAAAATAATGGAATATTCTACGGATACCGAAATCAGAAACAATGCGCAAGGTGATTTATGTTTTTATTATAAGCAGATTGGCGAAAACGAAAAAGCAATTGAACAAGCCATAAAATTGCCAAGCGCTTGGAAAAGCAGAGAAGCTATTTTGCCCTCAATGCTCAACGACAGCGATTTTATCAAATCATGTCAGCAGAGCATTATCACTTTCATGGATGCATTACGACTGCAATTAAGAGATCTTGCGGATGCAAATTACACAAGGAGCTTACCTTGGACAGTCGAAGAACGTATTACTATTATAGGAAAATGCATAAAAATATATGATGTTATTTTTGATGACAAGGATTATTTATATTACAATATCTATTTATCTGAATCATATCGTACGATGGCGGCGTTATCATTATTGGATGACAATAAAGAAGAAGCATTGACATACATGGGAAAAGCCGTTGAACATTCAATTTTATACGACAGCCTTCCCGATAAAGAAAAATACACTTCGTTGCTAATAAACCAACTTGAACATAATATAATAAATACAACAAAGAACTTTTATCACAATTGGAGTTTTCAAATGCTAAATGAATATTTAATACAGGAGCGATATGATTGTATCAGAGCAGATGAACGTTTTATTGGCTTTGTAAACAAATTAAAGAAAGTCGCAAAATAGTATTTATATTAACCCCATAAACACTGGGTAATCCCACGCCCCTTGTGGGTACTCGCACCAGAAAAAAGCGCCTTTTGGCGCTTTTTTCAATGAAGCGCGCCTGTCGGCGCATGAAGCTGCGGCTCCGCCGCTATGAAGAAATGAAGTGTGCCTCGACGGCACATGAGGGGCAGGAGCGCGCTTTACTTCATGTTTGCGAAGCAAACGCTTCATTTCGCCGCAGCGAAACTTCATTAGTGGCAAAGCCACGACTTCATTCGTTGCTTGTTACCTTATTCGCTTCCCACGACTTCATTCGTTTCTTGTCTTGACATAATAGTTGAATTTTTGTAATATTTAATACAGCATGAAAAGATAATACATAAAATGATATATATAGTGGCTCGGTTGTCAAGACAAAATTTCAGGGGTAAGATAATGAACCATAAATAACCAATAAATATAACCCTGTTCGCCATTGAGCTGCGCGATCAAAACTGCACTCAGCAGCCGCCTG
>Ga0265294_10004068_pt1 | contig 18395 bp, 22 predicted proteins | sample MunlanPumphouse3_FD_192504 | JGI IMG/M metagenome (GOLD analysis project Ga0265294, IMG submission 192504) | Groundwater microbial communities from a municipal landfill in Southern Ontario, Canada - Pumphouse #3 | ecosystem: Environmental > Aquatic > Deep subsurface > Groundwater | place...
GAATATTACTCTCTTAGAATTTTTCAATCCTAATTCTTCTTTTAAATGCCAACTTATTGCCTCTCCTTCTCTATCTGGATCCGTTGCCAAATATACTTCTTTAGAATCTTTCAAATTCTTTTTTAAATCTTTAATTATTTTCCCTTTACCTTTAATAACCTCATATATAGGATTAAAATCATTTTCAGTTTCTATTCCTAATCCATGTTTACCTTTAGTAGATAAATCTCTTATATGTCCCATACTTGCTACCACTTTATATTTATTACCCAAGTATTTTTCAATTGTTTTTGATTTACTTGGTGATTCTACTATAACTAATTTATCAGCCATATTATCAATCCTTTCTTATTATATATACTCTATTTATTATTTTCTTCTTTTGTTTTTTTAATTATATCATATTATTATTAGTTAAAAAAACAATCTTAAAGATTGTTAATTTTTATTATATATAATAACTTTATCACCATTATCTATAATCAATTTATTATTTATATCTTTAGTTACTATATAATCTGTTAATACTTTCGATATATTTAAATCATTAACTTCAACAAAATTAATACTATAATCAGAATATTCATTAATACCATTTAATATTAAATAATATTTTTTTAATTGAGTATCAATTATTACATATGAATCTTTTGAATCATACTTATCCGACTCATAATCTAAGTCTGATAATGTTAAATAAACTTTCTTATCACTCGTTTTTATATTTTCAAATTTTATTTCTGAAGTTATATTTACAGCAATATTTAAAAATTCTAATTTTTTATCAGAAACTTTATTAATTGTTTTAGAATCTAATGCGAATAAATATACGAGATATATACATAAAATTAAAAATATTATCAAAAACATTTTGGGCAATATTCTTATTACTAAAGCTTGTTTATCTTTATTTTCAACAACTATATCATCATTATAGTATTTATTAATATATTCTTTATCAATTGTTTCTTCTTCATCTTCTCTTGGTTCAATATATCCACAATTAGGACATATATAAGAATCTTTAGATATTATTGCTCTACAATTTTTACATTCTTTTTGATCATCTTTTAATTCTATAATATTTTTTTTAGTTTTAATTATATTGGCTGATAATTTAATTATTATTCCCAATAATATTGCAGCAATACCAATTATTAAATATAGTTGCATTATATTAGAAATATCTTTTGGTATATATTCATATTTTTGTGAATTAACAAAAACATTATATATATATAATATAATTCCACCTGCACCAATGCAATAAAACACTGTCGAAATATACTTTACAACCTTATTCCCCATAAATATCCCCTCTTAATACGCATTATTATACATATTTTTTTTAAAAAATCAAATTATATTATTTAAATAATCAATAACAGGCTTATAACTTCTTCTATGTTCTTCTAAAATACCATATTTTTTTATAGCATCTATATGTTTCTTAGTTGGATATCCTTTATTGTTTTTAAAATCATATTGAGGGTATTTATTATCCATTTTATACATAATTTCATCTCTAGTTACTTTTGCTATAACAGATGCTGCTGCAATACTAATACTCTTTTGATCACCTTTAATTATAGAAGTGCTATTAATAATTAAATTTAATTTCATAGCATCAATTAATATGTGTTGTATATTTATATTACAATTATCTATAGCTAACATCATAGATTCTTTAGTTGCTTCATATATATTTATTTCATCTATTCTTTTATTATCTACAATACCAATACCAATACTTAATGCTTTATCTATTATTATTTTATAATATTCATTTCTTTTTTTCTCACTAAGTTTTTTTGAATCAGTTAATCCTTTAATTTTTATTTTTTTTGGTAAAACTACACAAGCACTTACTACAGGCCCTATTAAAGGTCCTCTACCAACTTCATCTACTCCGCCTATATATTCAATACCATCTTTATATAATTGCTTCTCATATTTATATAAATCCATATAATCACCATTAAAATTATATCAAATATATTAAATATAGTATAATGTTATTAGGTGATTATATGTTATCAATTAAAAATAATATCAATAATATTAATATTGTAAATAAATCAAAGTTTATTTCATTTTTATTTAAAATTAATAACATTGATGATATTAATAATATATTAAATTGTTTAAGAAGCGAATATAAAGATAGTACACATATATGTTATGGATATATAATAAATGGAATTGAAAAGTCTTTTGATGATGGTGAACCTAGAAATAGTGCTGGAAAACCTATATTAGAATCTTTAAAAAAGAATAAATTAAACTTCATATTAGCAGTCGTTATAAGATATTATGGTGGAACTAAATTAGGAATAGGAAATCTTACTAGAACATATAAAAATTGTATTAGTGAATTAATTAAGTCTTCTGAAATAATAGAACTAATTGAATATAAAAATATAAGTATTTCAATTAATTATAGTTTAGAAAAAATTATAAATAGTATTTTAAATAATATTGAATATTCAAAAATATATAATGAGAAAATAGAATATAACTTAAATGCTGATGATAATTTAATCGATAATTTAAATAATATAGATGGAGTTAGTTTAATTGTGAATAATACAATATACATAGAAAAACCAATTACAAAGTAATTGGTTATTTTTTACTCCTAGGATGATAATTATCATAATTTTTTTTAATTAAATTATTTTGAAGATGAGTATATACTTGTGTTGTAGATATATTCTCATGTCCTAATAATTCCTGAATTATTCTTAAATCAACATTATTTTCTAATAAATGAGTTGCAAAACTATGTCTTAAAGTATGGGGAGAAAAAGATTTGTTTACACCTTGTTTTTTAGCAATAATTTTAAGAATTTTAAAAAAACCTTGTCTAGTTAATTTATTGCCATGATTATTTATAAATAAATAATCAGTAATATATCCTTTCAACATACTACTTCTTCTTTCTAAATATTCCCTTATACTATCAATAGCAATATCACCTATAGGTATTATTCTTTCTTTACTTCCTTTACCAAAGCATCTAACAACTGAATTTTGAATATCAACATCATTAACATTTAAACTTACTAACTCAGACACTCTTAATCCAGTAGCATACATTAATTCAAGCATTGCTTTATTTCTATAATCAAAATCATTTATAGTATTTATATTTAAAATATTATCTATATCAGATATTGATAATACACTAGGTAATCTTTTTTTAATCTTAGGTCTTTCAATTGTTTCACTAGGATCTTTTTTATTATAAATTCTTGAAACATATTTATGAAAATTTTTAATACTTACAATATTTCTACATATCGTTGATTCAGATAAACCTTCTTTTTTTAAATATTCTATATATTTTTCAATATCTATATAATCAACTAAATCAATAGATTTATTTAAAAAAGAATCATACTTAATAAGATCTCTATTATATGATTCACTAGTATTAGTAGATAATCCTCTTTCAATTATAATATAATCAATAAATTCTTCTATATATTGTTTCATATTATCACCATTTAAATTATAGCATAATTGTGTTAATATTGTTATAGGTGGTAATTATGAATGAACCTTTAGCATATAAAATGAGACCTAAAAAATTAAAAGAAATAGTTGGTCAAAAACATTTAGTTGGAAAAGATAAAGTTATTTATAATATGGTTAAAAATAAGAAAATATTTTCAATGATATTATATGGAAAACCAGGGATAGGAAAAACAAGTATAGCATATGCTATAGCAGGAGAATTAAATCAGAAAATAAGATATTTTAATGCTGTAATAAATAACAAGAAAGATTTTGATGTAATAATAGAAGAAGCTAAAATGTATAGTGGTTTAATATTAATATTAGATGAAGTTCACAGATTAAATAAAGATAAACAAGATTTATTATTACCTCATTTAGAAAGTGGTTTAATAACAATAATTGGAATGACTACTGCCAATCCATATCATTCAATTAATGCTTCTATAAGAAGCAGATGCCAAATATTTGAATTAAATGAACTTGAAGAAAAAGATATAGTTGAAGCGTTAAAAAGTACTATTAAGAAAAACATATTAGAAGGATTAATTATTAATGATGATACTATAAAATATATTGCAAAAATATCATCGGGTGATTTAAGATATGCTTATAATTTATTAGAAATTGCTTTTTATTCTTCAAAAGATAAAAAAATTACAATAAATGAAATTAATAATTTAAACACAACAAAAGTATCTAATTATAGTGAAGGTGAATACTATGATCTATTAAGTGCTTTCCAAAAAAGCATTAGAGGAAGTGATGTTAATGCTTCACTACATTATTTATGTAGATTATTAGAATCAGGAGATTATGAAAGTATATACAGAAGAATGACTGTATGTGCTTATGAAGATATTGGTCTAGCTAATCCAGGAATGGGTCCAAAAGTAATGGCATGTATCGATGCTTGTGAAAGAGTTGGAATGCCAGAATTAGTAATTCCTTTGTCCGTTGTAATAATAGAGTTAGCATTGAGTCCTAAATCTAATAGTGCTTATTTAGCAATAAATAATGCTTTCGAAGATTTAAAAAAAGAAAGTAATTATAATGTGCCTAAAAATATTAATAGCAAAGCACAAAATTATAAATACCCTCACGATTATGAAAATGCATGGGTGGAACAACAATATTTGCCAGAAATATTAAAAAATAAAAAATACTATATACCAAAAACTAATAGCAAATATGAAAAATTAATTAAAGATATGTATGATAAATATAATAAAAAATAGAGTAAACTCTATTTTTTATTTATAATCTTAGTTATATCTTTTATATTTCCGTTATCAAATGCTCTAAGCACTTCTAATGGTATTGCAAATATAATTGTATTAGATTGATCAGAACTAACATCATTAATAGTTGATAAAGTCCTTAAATGAAGAGCTCCAGGAGATGCACTTAAAGTATCTGCTGCTTTTGCTAAATTATTAGAAGCTTCTACTTCTCCTTGTGCTTTTACTATAACAGCCATCTTTTCTCTTTCAGCTTCTGCTATTTTAGCAATTACACGTTTCATATCTTCTGGTAAAGATACATCTTTTAATTCTACATTTTCAACTTTAATTCCCCATGGATCAGTAGCTTCATCAACTATCTTACATATTTTAGATGAAATTACTTCCCTCTCGCTTAATAATTGATCTAAAGAACATGAACCAACTAAATTTCTCATTGTAGTTTGTGCTAATTGACTTACAGCATACATATAATCTTCTACTGCTAAAACTACTTTTGATGCATCAAATATTTTAAAATAAACAACTGCATTTATTTTAACCGATACATTATCTTTAGTAATAGCTTCTTGTTCAGGAACATCAATTACCTTTGTTCTTATATCTACTTTAGAAAAAGTATTGATTATTGGTAATATTATATTCCATCCTGGTTGCATAATTTTATAAAACTTACCAAATTTAAATTTAATTCCTCTTTCATATTCATTAATTTGTCTTATTGATGTTAAAATAACAAATATAACTAATCCTAATAAAAAATATCCCATAAATTACCTCCTAAAATAATTATATCATAAATTAATTATTTTTTTAATTATATAATAAGCACATAAAATACCTGCTGATGATGGAACAATACTATTTGAACCTAATTCCTTACTATTTATAACTTTTTCCGAAGAACTAACTACATCTACTTTATATTTAATATTATTTTCTTTTATTCTTTTTCTAATAATCTTAGCAATAGGATCATAATTAGTTTTTCTAATATCAGTTATTTCTAATAAACTAGGATTAAACTTATTTGCAGTTCCCATACAACTAATTATTTGAATATTTCTCTTATTACACTCTTTTATTAATAACATTTTAGTGTCAATTGTATCACATGCATCTATTAAATAATCAAAATCATATTTAAATAAATCTTCAACATTAGATTTATCTATAAATAAATCTAATGAAATAATATTACATTCTGGATTTATGTCTAAAATTCTCTTCTTTGCAACGTCTATTTTCTTTTCTCCAATATTAGATCTTAATGATAGTAATTGCCTATTTAAATTGCTTCTTTCAATTACATCACTATCTACTATTATTATATTACCAATATTAAATCTAACTAGAGATTCTAGTGCATTACCACCTACTCCACCTAATCCAATAATAGCAACTTTACTATTTTTAAGCTTATCAATTTTTTCTTTACTAACCATTCTTTCTAATCTATTTAACCACATATTTACTCCTAAAAAAACCTAAAGGCATGATACTTCTCGATAAACCCTGCACTTATATACAGGTGGGTGTCTTATAAATAATATCGGGATTCCTAAATATAAATATTTAGGCATTCTACTCCAATTATTCTCAAACTCCCTATTATCGGTTGTTCTGGATTTATGTAAGTAATCATACCAGTAGGCATTATAATTATAACATTTTATCAATATTGTTTCTACTTTACATTCTCTTATTTTTCTTATTGTCTTTAATAATACCATTTACTGTGTTTACATTTACATTTTCTAAACTTCTAAAAATATTTATATCAATATTTTTATTTTCTTCCTTCAATTTACTAATTAATTGTTTTACTTCTTTTCTTTTTCCAATATCCTTTTCTTTTAACATTTCACAAACACAATTAATATAATTTATATCATTATATTTGGCCCAAGAAATTATATCTTCCTCTTTTATAAGATATAAAGGTCTTATTAATTCCATATCTTTAAAATTATCACTCTTTATTTTTGGTAACATACCACTATATATTCCATTATAAAACATATTCATTAATACAGTTTCTATAACATCATTAAAATGATGCCCTAAAGCGATCTTATTACATCCTAATTGTTTAGCTTTATTATATAAATATCCTCTTCTTATTTTAGAACATAAAAAACAAGGTGATTTTTTTATTTTAAAATCAAATATTTTAAATACAAAGTTATTATATATATTTAATGGTATATTTAATTTTTCACAAGCATCTTTTATTTGAATTAAATCTTTTTTTGAATATCCCGGATTCATTAAAATAAATTCTAATTCATATTTATACTTACTGTGTTTTTGAAATACTTTCATACATTCTGCTAATAAATATGAATCTTTTCCTCCACTTATACATATAGCAATTCTATCGCCTTCATCTATTAATTCATAATCTTTAATTGCATTAATAAATTTAGAATATATTTCTCTTTTATATTTTTTTACTAAACTCTTTTCTATTTTATTATCCACTATTTCACCTCTTGTTCTATTCTACAATATAAATCATCAAAACACATATCTTCAATTTGTTTTCTAATTTTATTCTTATTACTATTCTTTCTCTTGCTATTACTTATCTTTTTCTTTAATAAACCAATATACTTTTTTAGTTCTTCTTCTATATTATTGATATTTACATTATAATTTTTAATGATATCTTTTTTAGTTTTCTCTTTTATATTCATTTTTATTTTTTTAACTTCATCATTATAATTGAACCTTGAATTTATATATTTTATTTTATTGTTTAATTGCTTTATTTTTTTCAATTTTATTATTATATTTTCCTTTGATTTTTTTAAATCTTCTAATTGTTTTAATATATCATTATATGCTTTATTTTTCTTATTTATTTGATTAATCTTATTTAAAAAACAATTACATATTTTTATTCTGTTTTCTAGTTTGTCATTATTATCATTTAAATTTAGTTTTTCATATTGTTTTTCTAATTTGTTAAGTTTAACTCTTAATTCATGAGCTTTTCCTTTAAAAATATTTTTTATTTCTTCTTCCACCTTTAAAACATCAAATATATTACTGTTTTTATCAATATAATATTTAATTATTTCCAACGATACTATATGTGTTGAAAAATATACTTCAAAAAATGCCTCATATTTTAATTTGTTATTTGTTTTTTTATATTCTTTATATATTTTTATTATAGGATCTTTTACTTTAAACTGTTCTTCAATATAAGCATCATATATTAATTCTTTGTTATTTATCTCACCAATATATTTATTATGATCAAAAGTAATTGAATATAAATTATTAATTATATTTAATAAAACTTCTTCTTCAAATAACATTTCTATATCTTTAATTTTTAAATAGTAATCATTATAACAGCAATTATTTAAATTCAAATCTAAAAAATACAAAGTTTCATATGAATTCTCTGTATATATTACTTTCTCACTTTTAATAGTTATAATCAAAATATTATCGTTAACTATTATCTCTTTACTTAAAATAATACCTTTTGTCATATATTCACTTCCCGATTACATATAATAATAATATCATTTTATGCAATTTCTTTCAATCTAACATTGATTTTATACTTAATATTTGATAGACTTAATTTGTACAAAAAATGGAGGTGAGAAAATGCCAAATATAAAAAGCGCAATTAAAAGATTAAAAACAACTATTAAGAAGACTAAATCTAATACACCTATAAAAGGTGTTATGAAATCTTCAGTTAAAAAAGTTGAAAAGAATAAAGATCCTAAAGATTTAAAAGATGCAATTAAAAAAATAGATAAAGCACTTAAAAAAGGTGTTATTAAAAAAAATACTGCAGCTAGAAAAAAAGCTCGTATATCAAAAATAGTAAATAAGAAGTAATTATTAATTACTTCTTTTTTATTATATGTTAAAATATAAATGGTGATAATATGAAAAGAAAAATTGTATCTATAATTATATTAATAATACTTTTATTTAATGCATCAATAATTGGATATACATTTAAAGATAGCATCGTTGATTTTGTAGATATAATAAAAAGAACACCTTCAACATTAGAAACAAATAATTATATAAATAATGTAATACCAAATACTTTTAATATCACAGATAATTTTGAACCTAATAATTATCAAGATCTAATTAATATATATTTTACAGTATTGTCATCAGGAATGAATGAATTCACATTTTATTGTTCTAAAGAATATAAAGAATGCATTGATGATATAAAAATAATAACTTCCGATGATAAAACTTTATCTGCAATAAATAACTTTGTACATACTTATAATTCATTTAAAAAAATAAGAACTAAATATTCAGAAAATGGTAAAGTTGTAATAATTATAGATAAATTATATAGTAAAGAAACAATTAATGAGATAAATTTGAAAGTTGAAGAAATATATAATGATATTTATAGAGAAAATAAATCAATAGAAGAAAATATAAAATATATACATAATTACATTATTAATAATACAAAATATGATATAGATTATATAAATGAAAATTCATTAATACCTTCTAACACTGCATATGGACCATTATTTTATAATAAAGCAATATGTAGTGGATACACAGATTTAATGAGTTTATTCTTATATAAAATGGATATACCTAATTATAAAATATCTAATGATAAACATATATGGAATTATATTTATTTAAATAATGAATGGTTACATTTAGATTTAACTTGGAATGATCCAGTACAACCTAATAATGAGGATGTTCTTAGATATTATTTCTTTCTTGTAAATAAAGATGAGTTGTATATGCATGATAAAGATGATGTACATATATTTGATAAAGCAATGTATGAAAAAAACTAGTTTTACTAGTTTTTTTATATTTCTTGTATAACAGTTATAACCATTGGTTTACACTCAGTTTCATAAAATAAATACTTGCCTACATCTTCTCTAATTGAATTCTTTATTTTATTATAATCTACATAATTTATAGTTGTATTTTCAACTATTTTTTCTAGTGATATTCTTTCAATTTCTTTTATAATATCACCACTATCTTTAACATATATAAATCCTCTAGTAAGAACTTCTGGTCCTGCTAATATTTCTTTACTCTTCTTATTAATTGTAGCACATACTATTACTATTCCATTATCACTTAGCATTTCTCTATCTTTTAATACTAATTCACCTATATCTCCTACTGAAGTACCATCAATCATAATATCATCAACTTTGATTTTATCAAATGATTCTAATAACTTTTGATTTTCAATTACTACTATATCTCCATTTTGTTTAAGTAATATATTCTCTTTTGGTATACCTAAACTATTAGCTATATTAGCGTTTGCTACTTGATGTCTATATTCTCCCATAACAGGAAAATAATATTTCGGATTTATTAAATCTAACATCAACATAAGATCTTCACTTGAAGCATGATGAGTTAAATATTTGTTTTTTGATAATGTAATTACTTCGGCACCTATTTTTGCTATTTTATCAGATATTTTTGTTATTGTTTTCTCACTATCATCTGTTATAGGATCTAGGAATACAAATGTATCTGAATCTTTAATTTTTATATATTTATCATATCCATTAACTATTTTATCAACATTAACAAAAGGTTTCTCAGTCTCACTAGAAGTTAATATAATAATATCTCTATCATCAATATTACTTAAATTTCCTATTCTATCTTTATTTATATTCATATATTTTTCATCAATAACATAATTGACTATATTTTGAAGTCTTTTACCCATTATTACTACTTTTCTATGAGTTTTAACTACTTCATTAAATAATTCTTGTATTCTATAAACATCAGTTGGAAATACATTAAATATAATTCTATCTTCATTTCTTATTAATATTTCATTTATTAATGAAGATATTCTATGATTTGGTGAAGTATATCCTTTTTTCTCAGCATACATTGATTCTGACAACAAACATAATACACCTTGTTTACCTAAATATGCTAATTTACCTACATCTGTCTTATAACTACCTCTCATAGTAGGATCAAACACAAAATTCCCAGTGTAAAATATAGCTCCATCTAATGTATTTAATACATATCCTACTGCTTCTGGTACTGAATGTGTAACGCTTATTGGAAATACACTATTTTCTCCAAATACTATCTTTTTATGAGGTGAAATTTCAAATAAATTATTATTTAATTTAATTTCTTTTTCATCAAATATTTTTTTAATGGTATCTATTGTAAATTTAGTTCCATATATCTTAATACTTGGTATATCTTCTACAATATTTAATAATGCTCCCATTTGTTCGTTATGTGCATGAGTAATAAATATACCTTTAACTCTCTTTATATTTTTTTCAATATAAGAATAATTAGGTATTATATAATCTATACCATATAATTTTTCATCTGCATATTTTAATCCAGCATCAAAAATGAATATATCATCATTAACTTCAACTACATACATATTCTTTCCAATTTCATTTAAACCGCCCATACTAAAAATTTTAATTTTGCTCATTTCTTTTCCTCCTAAATTTTTTAAAAAGATTTTTGCTAAATTAATTATACCAAAAATTCATTTAAAATCAAGCAAAAAGAATTAGATATACTAATTCTTTTCATATAATCCTAATAATCTTTTATATATTCCTGGTTCTACACAATCTATAGTATTTAAAGTTAATTCTAAAGACTTCTTATATTCTCCATTTATAAACATCTTTTCAGACCTATTTAAACCATCTTCTATATCTTGTTTACCACTTCTATATCTATTTCCATATACAATTGCTTTTTCTGCCATATTAGCAGTCTTAATTAGCTCATTTGTAGTGTTAGAGAACTTAAATACTAAATCCCTAGCTGTATCTACCCTAGTATTTAATATATCAATATTAATAGGTTTTTTAGATAATTCTCTGCTTATCTCCTTAATAGCATCAGTAGCTTCTTGCAATTGAGTAAAATAATAACCTGGTATTATAGGAAATTTATATGATCTTATTTTATATTTAGCTATTTTTAATATATCTGATATTTCAGAATATTGTTCTCTTGCTCTCTTTTCGTCTTCTTGCATATTACCAACAGTTTCAATATAATTACTTAATCTTTCATATAACTTCATTTGCTTAATAGATAAAATTTCTAACTCTTTCATCAATCTAGAATATGGGAAACTAGAAGTTTCCTTTGTTTCATATAATGTATCAAAATCTTCATTAATCTTCTTATACTCTTCAGATAAATCATTTAATTTGCATAACTGATCTTTACTTAATTTATAATTATATTTTATATCTTTATCCATTCCATATAACATATTTAATTGTTCATCAATTTTAACACATTTAGATTTAAATGATAATACTTGCTCATCAAATGTTTTCTTAGAAATCTTTTCTCTCTCAAAATCATTAAACATAGAATCAAAATAATCTAATATAACTTTTAATTCGAATATAACATCTTCTAAATTTAATACTCTAATTCTACACATTATATCTTCAATTTTCTTCTTAGTTTCTTCTATGTTATACTCTACATTTAAATAATCTAATTGGAATCCACTTTTAATCATTTTATTATAAATTAACATTATCTCTTCAATTCTTTTAGGTATTAAATTATTAGCCATAAGAATAGCAGAAGGTAATTCATCCATAACAGTTTCCATATGAGATACCATAGAACTAATTACATTAGTTATTAAATTTGTTTCTTCATATTCTTGATTTTCAAGTAATACTTCGAAATCTTTAAATCTTTTTTCAATATTTTCAATTTGCAATTTTACAGTTTCTCTAACTTCACCAAAATCTTCTTTTAATGATTCATAATTTTGCAAAATAATTCTATATCTTGATTTTAAATCAGTAATAATAGTTCTATTTTTATCTTCACATAAAGTTATTTCTTGTATTTCAGACATTAATCTTAATTTATTTTCATTTGCTTCATATATCTTTAATTCTATTTTTACTTTCTTTTCTTTATATAAAGAAAACTTTCTTTGATCTAATAAGAAGTCGGCTTCTATTAACATATCATTTATTTCAGATAACATATTACTTTTTATTTTTTCTATTTTATTTTGCCATATATCATATTTAACTTTAATCTTATCATTTTTAGATAAAGATTCTACTTTAGACAATTCACTCATAATAGGAGAATCTATTACTTTATTTTTTTTAACTTCTAAATCACATATTTCTCTTTTCATTTTTTGTTTTTTAATTGATTGCATTAAACTAAGAATGATTATTATAAATAAAATCGCAATAATATAATATGTTACTATTTCTAAAACTAAATTATTCATATAATCCTCCTTTATTGTATACATTATAATTTTAACATATATTTTAAATTTTTGATAATATTATTTGACTATTTAACACTTTAATATTATAATACATTTGCATTAAACATTCGAGCGGCATTCAATGGGTTTATAACGTGTTTATTCTAAATATAAGTAGTATAGCTGCTATATGAAAGTATATGATAAACACCCTATAGATTTGAATTGAATTCAATGTTTAATAGAACATTGAAAGGAGAAAGAAAAATGAGATATACGGGTTCAACTTATAAAAGAAGTCGTCGTGTTGGTTTCTCAACATTAGAAACAGGGAAAGAATTATTAAAGAAACCATATGGACCAGGGCAACATGGAAATAGCAGAAAGAAAAAACAATCTGATTATGCAATTCAATTAAATGAAAAACAAAAAATAAGATTTACATACAATTTAACTGAAAAACAATTAGAAAGAACATTTAAAACTGCTAGTAAAATAAAAGGTATAGTTGGTGAAAACTTCTTAAAAATGCTTGAAAGTAGATTAGACAATATAACATATCGTATGGGATTATCTAATACTAGACGTGGTTCTAGACAATTAGTAAATCATGGACATGTTAAAGTTAATGGAAGCAAAGTTGATATTCCTTCTTATCAAGTAAAACCAGGAGATATAATTACACTTAGAGATAAATCAAAAGATTTAAAAACAGTTAAAGAAGCATTAGAAAAAACAGTTAAAACTGTTGATTATGTATCATTTGATAAAGAAAAACTTGAAGGTAAATATATTAGATATCCAGAAAGAAGCGAATTAAATGCAGATATTAACGAATCATTAGTAGTTGAATATTATAGTAGATAAAAAAGGTTATTTTTTAACCTTTTTTTCTTTATTCAATAAATAAATTGTTAGTCCAACAGTAATAGAAGATAATGCAGAAGATATTATTCTCTTTTTATATACTATATTATCAGTTTTAAAATCTTCCTTATATAATTCATACTTATTTTGACATTCTTCTTCCTCTTGACCTATTGAACATATACCTTCAGAAACACTACAAATACAGTTCTCTTCTTTAAAAACAATATAAGTTTTTAATTTATTAGTAAATGCTAAATTAACAAAACCACTATAAAAAACTATAAGCGAAACAATAAAGCCAATCAATAATACAAGATTTGTTATTCTTAAAATCAAATCTTTTTCTTTTCTAAATAAATACATTATTTCTTCCCCCTATTCATAAAGTAAATAACACCACTAACTATTACTATATTACCTAAAAATATAAATAATTGTTTTAAATTTTCGTTATTACTATTATCATAATAATATAAATAATTTTCATAATTATTCATACATAACTCATCAGCAGCTTCTGTTTGTTCTTGATAATAATACTCACAATTTTTATATGAATATAATTCATATTCTATCTTTTCTTCTTTTATTAATATATTAGTTAATTGTGTCCAAAAAAGAACCATTCCTACTACTAACCATATAACTAATACCATATTAGTTATTCTAAAAATTAAATCTTTCTCTTTATTAAATAAATTCATATTATTCCTTTCTATACTAATTCTACTAAATTATATGTTTTTTTACCTTTTCTTATTATTAAATACTTATTAAACATTGCATTATCTTTATTATACACTTTATTTTCATCAGTTATTTTTTCGCCATTAACAGTAATAGCACCATTATTTATCATTTCTCTTGCTTCTCTTTTACTAGATAATATATTAGAATTAACAAGAATATCTAATATACTCATATTATTATCTAATTTACTACTTGTAACACCATTAAAGCACTCTTCTAGCTCATTTAAACTAAGTTCCTGTACTTTACCCGAAAATAAAGTTTCAGTTATTTTTAGAGACCTTTTATATGCTTCATCGCCATGTAATAAAGTAACAACTTCTTTTGCAAGTAATTTTTGTAATACTCTTCCCTCTTTAATTTCATCTGTTATATTGTTTTCTAATTTTTCGATTTCTTCTATATCAAGTAGTGTTAAATTTTTTAAAAATTTAACTACATCTTCATCAGCAGTATTTATTAAATGTTGATATATTTGATACGGAGAAGTCATCTTTTCATCTAACCATAAAGCTCCAGATTCACTTTTACCAAATTTAGTTCCATCAGATTTAACCAATAGCGGTGAACTAATACCAATTACCTCACTATTATCTCCTTTTACTTTTCTTATTAATTCCAATCCAGCAGTTATATTTCCCCACTGATCAGAACCACCAAATTGTAATTGACAATCATACTTCTCATATAATTTAAGAAAATCAATTGATTGAATCAACATATAAGAAAACTCAGTATAAGATATACCAGAATCTAATCTAGACGCTATTGTATCTTTAGCTAACATATAATTAATATTAAAATACTTACCATAATCTCTTAAAAAAGATATAGTATCAATTTTAGATATCCAATCATAATTATCAACCAATATTGCTTTATCTTCACTAGAAAAATCTATAAATCTACTTAATTGATTTTTAATCTTTTGAGCATTTTCTAAAGATTTATCTAATGATAATAACTTCCTTTCACCAGATTGCTTAGGATCACCTATTAATCCAGTAGCTCCACCAACTAGGATTATTGGTTTATGTCCATATTTTTGCAAAAGCATCATTCTAACTACCTGTACAAAATTACCTATTTGCAAAGATTGTGCAGAAGGATCAAAACCACAATAAAAAGTAATCTTTTTATCGTTTAATAAACTTTTAGCAAGCTCTTCATTACTAACATCTTTTATCATATCTCTTTTAATTAACTCATCATATAATTTCATATTGCCTCCTATTTTAATGCAAAAAAAGCACCCTAATCTAAGGACGCTTTTACGTGGTACCACCTTAGTTCATAGTAAACTATGCACTCATACTTTAACGCAGTTAACGATTTGTAAGTATTTCATTGTTTACTAAGTTTGTTTTCCATCAACCAACAAATTTCTATATTTCTTATAAACAATTACTATTATTCAAATTATTTTTCTTCTAATTTTTTTAATACTTCTTTTGTTCTTTCAATTAAAGAAGCTTTTAATGCTTTAACTGCATCTTCTACAACTGGTTTTCCTTCTTTTTTAGCCATTTCATAAAGATCAGCAACTTTATTTTTTAATTGTTCAATTTTCTTTTCAACAATTTTTCTTGCTTTTTCTTCATCTAAATCTTTTAATTCTGTTTCTATTTCTTTAATTTTCTTATTGAATTTTTCTTTAACATCATCAACATCAATTTCTTTAACCTTATCAATAAGTTCATTAATCTTCTTAGAAACATCCTTTCTTGTTTCACTACCTTTTTTAGGTGCGAAAAGCAAACCAGCTGCTGCTCCTAAAACAGCTCCCAATAAAAATTTACTCCTCTTCTTTTTCTTCATCATTTTCTTTCATCTCCTTTTCTTTATTTTTTTTATTTTTAAATACTCTTGATATAAATCCAGCAACAGAATCTACAATTCTATCAGTAACACTTGATATTTTATCAGTCATATTATCTATAATATTAAATACTCCATTTAATGACTTTACTTTTTTATCAACATCTTCAACTATATCTTCAACTTTATTCATAGTTTTAATAAACTTAATTCCAATTATTATTAATATTATTAATAATGCTATACCTGCTGCATATAATATTATAGGTAATACTTGTCCCATAAAATCAATAAACGTCATTTTCATCATCTCCTTCTTCTTTATCTTTATACATCTTATCTACTAATGAATAAAGATCATCTTCATCACCAGTATCCTTTAATAATTCGTCAATAGATTTTATTTTCTCATCTATTTCATTTAAATCATATGATTGCTCTTCTTCATATGATTGCTCTTCTACTACTTCGCGTTTCTCTTTAATAGGTTCTTCTTTAAAAAATAAATTAATTTCAGTTTTTTCAATACTCTCTTTATCATTATTTGAATATTTTTCTTCTCTAGAAATAACTGTACCATAAGCTTTACTTCTAACTTCTTCTAAATCTGGTTTCTTATCACTATTTTCTAACAATCCATCTCTAACTGTAGTCTCTTGTTTACTACCCTTATCCATAACTCCATATATTGGAGAAATCATTGGTGAAGGTTTAAATTCCTTCTTCTCTTTTTTAGGAACTTCAGGCATTTTAAACTTCTTATCTATCATATTAATTGTTGATTTTCTTTCTTTCTCATCAAAATCATCATCAAATGCTATTGGAAATTTAAATGTAGGTTCATTATTAAAGATTTTTCTTTCAGGTTCTTCTTTTTTTACTTCCTCTTTTTTTTCTTCAAGCTTCTTTTCTTCTTTTATTTCTTCTTGAGGTTCTAACTTTACTTCCTCTTTTATTTCTTCTTCATAAAATAAATTTTTAAATTTATCAAATAAACTCATTTAATCCACCTCTAATTCTTGATTTCCAATAATTGGATCAATATCATCTAAATTAATACTTTCATTATATTCATTATATTCATTTATATAATCTAAGAAACTACCATTCTTTCTCTTTGACTTAAATATATCATACTTTTCTTCATTAAAATTAAATTGACTATCACTTAACATTAAATCCGCAACATAATCATTAAATTTAACTGATGAAAGCAAATACATTATATTTAGAAAACTATCTTTTAAATTCTTTTCATTAACAAATGCTTCTATTCTAGAATGATTATATAAAGCTTCTATAAAATATATACCCTCAATTTCATTTATTTCAACATATCCGGTTTTATCTTCAAACTTTATTTTTCTAGATAACATTGCATTGTCATTTAATTCGTAATCATATTCAGTATTATAATAATAACCAACAATATCTACATATAAATAGTAATAATCTCCATTATAATATAATTTTTCATTATAATTAGTGCTTTCTATTAATTTAACACCATTTGGAATATAATATTTATAACCTCTTGCTACAGTATTAGTTAATCTTCCATCTTTTAATATTGTATCAATAACTATATCAAAATTATCATTATTTAACTCTTTAATGCTGCAACCACTAAAAATTAGTGTAATTATTAGTAGTAATAATATTTTTTTCACCATTTCACCCACTTCTTATATTATATCACGAAGGTTATTATTTTATTCAAACTAATTAAACATTTACATCTTTAAACACTCTAATTTGTATATAGGTTTTCCTTCATTAGCAAATTTATCTTCATATTCAGTAGTTATATAGTCTTCATCAGTGTTGTGTAAATCAAAAGTAATATTACTAATTTTATATCCATATTGATTTAAAGACACAATAGAATATTCAAAAAATGCTCTATTATCTGT
>Ga0265294_10004069_pt1 | contig 18393 bp, 14 predicted proteins | sample MunlanPumphouse3_FD_192504 | JGI IMG/M metagenome (GOLD analysis project Ga0265294, IMG submission 192504) | Groundwater microbial communities from a municipal landfill in Southern Ontario, Canada - Pumphouse #3 | ecosystem: Environmental > Aquatic > Deep subsurface > Groundwater | place...
CGTTATAGCTATGAGGAAGCCACTATAGCTTTTGCTATTATTGGGATTACTGGCAGTTCAAAATTAAGAAAAAAGCGGAAAATATTCCGCCCTTACAATAAGATTCCGTCCTAAATAATTAGACTGCTTTTCAATTATTTATTTCAATCTATGTCGCCCCTTGGGTCTTCGCTAAAAGCTACGCCTTCACAGGTCGGGACTTAAGAGGATCCGAATAAACTATAATTCCCAAAGGGGATTCAAGAGGCATCACAACCTACATCAATCAATTAAACGATTAAACAAATCAACAATTCAACATGCAATTAATTCGTGCTAATTCGTCTTAATTCGCGTTAATTCGTGTGAAAGTCTTCTTTCATATTAACTATTCAATATTAATTATCAAGAAATTCATTGCACTTTTTTCCCCACAATTAAAATTGACATTTAGATTTAATCACGAGGTAGTAATGAAAAAACAAATTATAGAGATATTACATAAAGAGTTAGCTGAACTGTTAGATTTAGCAGAGATTCAAAAGTTGTTAGAAACCCCGCCTAATGATGAGTTAGGTGATTTTGCTTTACCCTGTTTTGTGTTAGCCAAGAAGCTACGGAGAAGTCCGAAACAGATTGCCGAAGAGCTTGCTTCAAAGTTGGAAGCGAGAGAAGAGTTTGCTAAATTAGAAGCGAATTCCGGTTATCTCAACATCTTTTTAGATAGAAAATGGATTGTCGAGCAAGTATTATCTGCTTCTTTAAAGCCTGGTTTTGGCAAAGGAACAGAACGCTCTAAGACAGTTGTTGAATATTGTTCACCTAATACCAATAAACCATTGCATCTGGGGCATTTAAGAAATATGGCAATAGGGGAGAGCATCTCACGGATTTTGAAATATGCCGGACATGATGTTTTGAAAACCTGTATCTACAATGATCGTGGCGTGCATATTTGCAAGTCGATGTTGTCTTATCAAGATTTTGGTAATGGCACAACTCCGGAAGAGGAATCTATGAAGTCTGATCACTTTGTGGGAGAGTATTATGTGAAGTTTGCTCAGCAAGCTAAATTAGATCCTGAATATGATGCCAAAGCCTTAGCCTTGTTAGAAAAGTGGGAAGCCGGAGATAAAGAGATTTATGCTTTATGGGAAAAGATGAATGGCTGGGCATTTGCCGGTTTTGCCGAGACTTTTAAACTATTTGGCACAGGTTTTGATAAAGAGTACTATGAAAGCAAGATCTTCAGAAATGGCAAAGAGATTGTCTTAGATGGCTTAGAACGCGGTATTTTCCAACAGCGGGAAGATGGCACTGTGATTGTGGATTTAGAAGAGTTTGGCTTAGGTGAGAAAGTTCTCTTAAGAGCAAATGGCACTTCAGTTTATATTGTGCAAGATATTTACTTAGCCTATTTAAAGAATCAAGATTTTAACTATGATAAATCAATTTATGTCGTGGGAAACGAACAAGAATACCACTTCAATGTGTTAAAAAAGATTCTCCAAATATGTGGTGCATCTTACGCTGATGGCATCGAACATCTCTCTTATGGCATGGTCGAGCTTCCTGAAGGCAAGATGAAATCACGGGAAGGAACCGTGGTTGATGCTGATGATTTAATTCTCAATACTGCCGGGTTAGCAGCAGACGAAATCTCTAAGCGTTATCCTGAGTTGGGAAGTACTGAAGTTACCCATCGAAGTTTAGTCATCTCCTTAGCAGCCATTAAATACCAACTTTTAAAAACAGAAACAAGTAGAAATATGATCTTCAATCCTAAAGAAGCAATTCGCTTTGAAGGAGATACAGGTCCTTACCTACTTTATAGTTATGCCAGGGCTTCTTCTATTTTGAGAAAAGCTGAGATAGAGTTGAATCTCGATGCTTGGGATGCCAATGATAGCGAACTTAAATTAATAAAAAAGATTGCTGAATTTACCGGAATAGAAGAAGATTCTTCCCGTAAATTACTGCCTTCATTAATGGCTAGCTATGCTTATGATCTCTGTCAAACCTTTAATCAGTTCTTCCATGAATGCCCTGTGCTTAGAAGTGAAAACGCCGGACAGCGTTTGGCTTTAGTTACTTCGTTTAGACAGACTATTGGGCAGGTACTGGATTTATTGGGGATTGAGAAACTGGAAGAAATGTAGGAGATCAATTAGCAATTAGCAATTAGCAATGAGCAATTGGAAGAAGATTTAGCCACGGATAACACGGATAACACGTATAGCACGGATTAAGGTGGATACGGAGGCTCTTCATTCCCCTCTTCCCTTGCGGAGCAAGGTTTCTGGAGAGGGGTGACAGCTATGCTGACGGGGTGTGGTCTTAGATTTAGGTGCTTAATTAAACACAAAAAGGTTAAAAACAATGTCATTAAACTGGGAAGAATACGCGTTCTTATTTGATTGGGAGCTAAACGCAATTAGTTCTCATCAAGCTCAAGATTACAAAGCGTGGTTGAAATTAAGCCAGCTTTATGGTGGTAAGATTTTAGAACTTGGCTGTGGTTCCGGTAGAATTGCATCTAAGTTAATGAGTCAAAGCATTAATATTACAGCTCTTGACAGCTCTAAATTCTTGATTAATAAGCTAAGAAAAGAGCATCCAGACTTCCCTGCAGAAAAGGTAATTCTGGGCGATATGCTCACTTATAAGTTTCCCGAAAAGTATGATTTTGTCTTTTATAGTTACTCAACCTGGCAATATTTGTTAAGTTTGGAAGAACAAATACAAGCTCTGCACCATATTCATAAATACATAAATAATGGTGGTAAAATAGCCTTTGACATCTGTCCTTACACTTGTGATTTACCGCTTGAACAAGCAAAAACGCTGCTGTATAAGAAGTATAATAAAGAGTTAGGGAAAGATGTTTCTATGTACACTTCACATCGGGTTGATAGAATCTCTCAAATTACCACCTGGGAAGACAGCTATGTTTTGGAAGATAAAAAAGGTGGTCGCGATGTGCTTCATCATACTCTTTCTTTAAAAGGAAACAGAGGTGATTTTTTAGAGCTTTTACTCTTACATTGCGGTTTTAGATTAATTGACGCGTATGGGGATTTTGCTTTAAATGGAGTAACTCCCGAGTCTGATAACATCATTTATGTTGCGGAGAAAGTGTAATAGGAAAATAGTCCTTGACGAGATTCAGTGCCAAGTGTATTATTTACAATTAAATAATATAAAACTGAGGGAATATGAGAAAGTACTTTTTTGTTCTGATCTTGCTTTTCACTATGTCTGAATTAATTGCTCTTTCCAGTGCTGTTGAAAGTGGATATAAGGTCTTTACTCAAGAAGAAATTAAGTTTCACGTAGGCGAAATGCCTATGATTAGTGAGAGCAGACCTGATACTGATTTGTTACCAAAACAGAATTGGAAGAGCTTAGAGGAGTACCGAAATACAAATATTATTGAAACTACTAAGATTTGGTTCAAAATAGATCTTTCAGGAGTTTTAATTCCCTTCAATGCTATCTACTTTAATTCAGTGAAAAACAATCTCAAAGTCTTTTATCCTACACAGATTTTTCCCACCAAAGAAAATCAAGCAAAAATAACTAATTTCGATGTTGGTGATGTGATTAACAAGCAAATTATTAGTTTATTTGAAAACAAAGAGTATGCTTTCTTTCATTCTAATGATCTCTATTTCTCTATCGAAGCTGATAGTCAAACAACACTCTTTAAGATGTTTCCCATCTTAATTGGCAGTGAAGAGAATATAAAGAAGTATATTTTGGAACAGGAAGTTAAGAAAACACACTCACACTATTTTACCTTTTTCATTGGCAATTTTATGTTGTTTGCCGGGTTTATCTCTCTCTTAATCTTTGTTTTAACCATCAAACGACTAAATATTAACTTGCTTCTGTTCGCTATTTTAATGGCTTCTGCAGGATTGCTCTATTGGTTATTATCCCCTTTATCCCTCTTGTTTTCTAACTTTTCTCATACACGAATGCTGAATATTATTTGCAGTTACCATGCAATATGGATCGTCTTTGGGATTCTCATGGCTTCATTTCTCAAGAAAAAATGTTTATTGTCAGCATCTTTCTTGATGTTGTTAAGTTTGTTCTTTACTCTTGTTTTCCCTAATTATATATCAATCATCAGATATGTCAATGTTTCCGTTTTGGCCCTGTTTAACCTGAGTGTTATTTACCAATTACAAAAGAGTAAATTAGAATTGCTTTCTATAAAATCGTTTTTTACTGTCGCAGCCATAATAAATATCTTCTTTCTGATTTCCCCTCTTTTCGTTCCGGTGATAACCACTAAAACCATGTTTGGTCCTGCCGGGATTGGACTTGTTACCTGGATTATTGCTTTTGGGTATTATACCTATAAACACTATAATATGACAATCAATGAGCTTCAGTTGGAAAAGATAAAGAATTTAGAGCTTACCGAATCCAATTTAGAAGCGCAACTTGCTAGCTTGAAAAAACAATTAGATCCCCACTTTCTCTTTAACAGTCTTGGTACTTTAATCGCTCTGATTGAAACAGATAAAGATGCTGCAGTCGAATATATTCAAGATTTTTCTGATGTTTATCGTTATATCTTAGAAACTAAAGATAATGATTTTGTTACTGTAGGGCAAGAACTAACCTTCTGTAATGCTTTTCTCTCGCTCTTAAAAAAACGCTTTAGAAATAGCATTAATACAATCTTCTCCATTGATGATGATGCTTTGACAAAATTGGTGCCACCCTTGAGCATTCAAATGTTGTTGGAAAATGCTATGAAACATAATATTGCGACCGAAGAGATACCTCTCCAAATAAAGATTTATACCCAAGAAAACTATTTAGTTGTGGAAAATAACTTACAAATCAAGAAGCATAGCCAAATGAGCTCTAAAGTAGGACTTAAAAACCTTAACCAAAGATTATACTTATTGAAGAAAATTAATATTGTGGTTATGGAAAATGAGACTGTTTTCATTGCTAAAATCCCACTAATTGAAAAGAATTAAATGAATATTTTGATTATTGAAGATGAATATTTAACTGCAGAGAGGATTAAGAAAATCATTGAGGAAATTAGTAGTGAATTTCGGGTGATTGAGATTATTAGATCAGTGAAACAGGGGAAAGCATGGTTTAAAGATAACCCGGAACCTGACTTAATCTTTAGCGACATAGAATTAGGTGATGGGAAATGTTTCGAGATATTTGCTGAACACCAACCGCAAGCACCGATTATCTTTCTGACTGCTTACAAAGAATATGCTATGCATGCTTTTAAACTTAACAGTATCGATTATCTGCTAAAACCGATTAGGAAAAGCGATGTTATTAAAAGTATTGATAAGCTTAAATCTCTGATAATTAATAATTTGAATAATCCCCTCATTAAACTGAATGCGGATTATAGTGCTAATTCTCAGGTTGATGAACTGCGTTTTCTCATCAAGCAAGGTGTGAATTTAATACCTATTACAGCTTCTGATATTATTCTCTTCTATGCTGACTCAAATCTAACTTATATTATAACGAAGGATAACTCTAAATATATTATCGATAGCTCTTTAGAATATTTGGAAACTATTTTGGATCCTAAGCACTATTTTAGGATTTCACGCGGACTCATAATTGCCGATTATGGAGTGGTCAAAATTAAAACTTACGAACTTAAAAAAGTGAAAATTGAGTTGATTGTGGATATTCCACTTGATCTTGTGGTTAGTAGAAGAAAGGTGAGTGCTTTTAAAACATGGCTGGAAAAGACAATTAGCAATTAGCAATGAGCAATTAGCAATTGAAGAAAAAGAAGAAAGAGTTTTAGCCACGAATGAACACAAATGAACACGAATGAAAAGAAAGAAGATCAATTAGCAATTAGCAATGAGCAATGAGCAAGTAAGATCAATTAGCAATTAGCAATTAGCAATTGGAAGATATGTAAGGGCGAAACATCTTTCGCCCTCCTTTTACTCGAATTAAATGCATAGAACACAGATAACGCAGATTAGACAGATTAAGACAGATAAGAACGAGTAAGATGGATATGAAAGATAAGGATTGATAAGAGTCCTCTTAATCCGTGAAAATCCGTTGCTAAAAAGAGGGCGAATAATGATTCGCCCCTACAAAACTCTGTGAAACTATCCTTTCAAAGTCCCCTTTAGAGGATTTAGGGGTTTTTCTCTTCAATTGCTAATTGCTCATTGCTAATTGCTAATTTTTCACTGCCAAGTGAAAATAATATTAGCTTATTGACAAAATATTAACTAAATATTTTAATGATTAAAAGAATAAATTGAGGTAAAAATGAATAAAATGTTGATTGATGGTAATACTCTTACCTTAGAACATGTTTGGGATGTAGCTCATAACAAGACACAAATAGCTCTCACTGAAGAGAGTAGAAATAAAGTAATCAAGTGCCGTACTTATGTGGATAAAATCATTGCAGAAGGTCGAATCGTTTATGGATTAACAACAGGTTTTGGTAAATTCAGTACCATTACAATTGCTCCGGAAGATATTGCTGAGTTGCAAGAAAACTTGATTCTCAGTCATGCTACCGGTGTTGGTAACTTCTTTTCTATCCCTGAAGCCAGAGCAATTATGTTATTAAGAATTTGCGTTCTTGCTAAGGGTTATTCAGGTATCAGATTATCTACCTTAGAAACTTTAATCGAAATGCTTAATAAAGATGTTATTCCTTGTATTCCGGAAAAAGGTTCAGTCGGCGCCAGTGGTGATTTAGCTCCGCTTTCTCATCTTGCTTTAGTTCTTCTCGGAAAAGGTGAAGCTTTCTATCAAGGTGAAGAGATAAGTGGTGAAGAAGCTATGAAAAGAGCCGGTATTACTCCTGTAAAACTTGTTGCTAAGGAAGGACTTGCTCTTAATAACGGGACTCAAGTTATGACTGCTGTTGGTGCTTTAGCTTACATAAGAGCAATTAATCTTTGCAAAACTGCTGACATTGCCCACAGTATCTCTTTAGATGCTTATCTTGGCACTACTGACGCGTTTAATCCTTTAATACATCAAGTGAGACCACACGCAGGACAACTCGCTTCTGCCGACAATATTTTGCGTCTGATTGAAGGAAGTAAACTTAGAGCTTCTCATAAAGGTTGTGCTAATGTGCAAGATCCTTATAGTATGAGATGTGGTGGCCAGGTTCACGGTGCAGTAAGAGAAGCTTTAGCTTATGTTAAAAGAATCCTCGATGTGGAAATAAATTCAGCAACTGATAATCCTTTAATCTTCCCTGATGAAGATAAGGTAATCTCCGGTGGTAACTTTCATGGTGAACCCGTAGCGATAGCCTTAGATACTTTGGGCATTGCTGTTTCCGAAATTGCCAATATCTCAGAAAGAAGAATGGAACAACTCTTTAACCCTGCCCAATCACGTGGACTCAAAGCTTTCTTAGCTCCGCGTCCCGGTATTGATTCAGGCTTCATGATTGCTCAATTAACTGCTGCAGCTTTAGTTTCCGAGAATAAAGTTCTCGCTCACCCTGCATCAGTAGATTCTATTCCTACTTCAGCTCTACAAGAAGATCACGTCTCTATGGGAACTATTAGTGCTGTGAAAGCAAGAACTATTATAGATAACTGTGAACATGTTATCTCTATTGAATTAATGGCAGGTTGCCAAGCTTTAGATGATAGGAAAATCCCTAGTTCAGAACCGATTGAAGCTGTGAAAGCAGAGATAAGATCTTTCGTTCCTTATATTGACAAAGATAGAATTATCTACCCTGACATGAGAAAGATGAAAGAGTTTGTTGCTTCTTTCAAACCAATCGAAGTAGTATCTAAATTCTTAACATTAAACTAAAATATCATAAAATATACGGTTGGGGATTAACTTTTCTCAACCGTATTCACTACTAAAAGAGAACAGCCTTCTCTATGGAGATTAGATGAGAAAATCCTTCTTACTGCTATTAATCTTAGCAATCGGCATGCTTATTGGTAGTTGTGCTTATTATAACACTTTCTATAATGCTGAAAAGCTCTTTGCTCAAGCTGATGCACGCAAATTAGAGATAACAGGAAGAGCAAGCAGAACAGCTCAACAAGAGTATAATGATGTAATTAAGAAGTGCACTTCTCTTTTAGAATTTTACCCCAACAGTAAATATGTAGATGCTGCAATTTACCTAATGGCTCAAAGTTTTTATAAGAAAGGTGGTAGCACAACTCAAGTTTTTGAACAGTGCGATAAGATAATTCTCTACTTTCCCAATAGTGAATTTTATACAGATGCTGTCATTTTAAAAGCCCAAACTCTCAGAGATTTGAGAAAAGTAAGTGAATCTTACTCACTTTTAGATGAACAGATTATCAGTCCTAAAAGTCGTGATGACAAAGCTAAATCGCTGTTACGAATTGCTGAATTCTATACAGAAGATGATAGATTTGAGAGAGCCAGATTTTATCTTAATACAATTATTAACGAACATAGAGATACTCCTGAATTCAAACAGGCTGCCTACTTTATTGCTCTAAATTATTATGCTGAAGAAGATTATCCACAAGTGATTAACTCCATGGATAAGTTTCTCAAAATTAAAAGTGATAGAGAAACAAAGTATGAAGCTCGTTATTATATTGCTCTTAGTAATTTTGAATTAGGTAATTATAACACTGCTCTCAGACAGATCAGGAAGCTAAAAGATGATGAATATCGTAAAGATAAAAAGAGTAAGATTACTATTTTAGAAGGTAAAATCTTACTGGCAAGTGGCGAAGAAGAAGATGGTATTGAAACACTTAATGAGCTTATCTCCGGTAACCAAAGAGGAGAATTTAGTGCTGAAACAAACTACATCCTGGGTAACTATTATCTCTCCTACACTGATAGTCTTAGTCTGGCTATTAAGCATTTTAATAATGTTAAGACTGCTGATGCCAACTCTGTGTTTGTAGAAAGTTCGGTTGCTAAAAGTTCTGTTGCCAGTCAAATACAGCTTTTCCGTGAGAATAACAATCTGGAACCGCAGCAACTAATTAATGAACAATTTAAATTAGCTGAGTATTATATCGATATTATGGCTCTACCTGATTCTGCCTTAGTGGTTTACGATAATATTATCAAACAGAAACCCATGTTTAGTGCAAGGCGAGATACCATTTCCCTTAAAAATGACTCTTTACTTGTTGCCATAGCGAATTTAGACACACTAACTGCTTCTCTCGCTCAGCAAGTAGATAGTTTGCGTATTTTGGTAACGAATACTAATACGCTGGAAGATACCCTGATTGTGGCTGATTCTTTGAAGTTGGTAGATAAAAATGGAGAAAGAATGTTGGTTCTCCAAACAGAATTAGATACCTTAACCAGTGAATTAGATAGCTTAAGAAGAGATTCTCAGACTCTACAAACTAAAATTGACAATATCGATAATCTACTTGTTTCCTACGATAAAGAGTTCATTCCCTTTGCTTATTTCATCAAGGTTTATCTCTATACTAATGTCTTAGATGAACCGGGGTTGGCACAAGAGATTTTGGAGTATTTGCAAGCCAATTATCCGGAATCAAAATACACTTATACGATTGAGAACTATCTTGATAAGGGATATCTCAAATTAACTACGCAAGCTAAAGAGATCTCCTTGGCTCTCTATGAAGATGCCACAATGAGTCTAAATAACAACCCGGATACCACTATTGTCCTTCTTGAATCTATTGTTGATACCTTAGATGTTCAAGAGGCGATCAAGGCTAAAATGGCTCTCGGATATCTTTATTATGCTAAAGACGACACTCTCTCTGCCAGAACTTATTTCGCAGATTGTGTAGCAAATCATGAGCTTTCTAAAGAGCAAGCTGCCTGGGTCTCTATATTCTTTGCTGACAATAAGATAATTAAGTTAGACTCATTAAAATTCTCTATTGAAAAAGATGAGACTGAAACTGCTAAAGATAGTCTTGACGCAAACCCTGAGATTAAAGATGACAAAGATGAAGAAATAGAAAAAGTAGAAGATATTAAAGAGAAAGTTGATGAAGAAATATTAGAGGATGATAAGCCTATTTCAAGTCCTAAACATCGTCGGGATACTGATGATTTTGAGATAAAGGAAGAAGACGAAAAGATATGAGTTCAACACCTACTACTCTTCTCTCTTTTAGAATGAATATCTTTGTTAAGCTATTGCTTATCATCATGTTCATCGTGGTTCTTAATGCTGAATCCCTTTTTATAGCCGGTTTAGCTTTTGTTGGTGTTTTAGGCTTTCTTCTCCGCGGTTCTATCAGAAATAGTTGGATGAAATTAGCTGCCAAATTAGCCATTGTTTTAGTTCTCTTTATTATCTTAGATCTCATCTTTAAAAGCGATATAGAAGCTACGTTGATGTTGGTAGGAAGGCTTTTATGTTACACTGTCCTTTTAGTTTGGCTGAAAGAAACAACTACTATCGACTCTTATTTATCCGATGTTTTCTCTTCTGTTTTTGCTTTTGGCAACAACCTGATAGCACGCAAACTTGATTCCTTCTTTCACTATCTTAACTTTTATGTAATTGCCACTATTAGTTTAGTCGGGAAATTCGTGGAAGTTTATGAAGAGCTACTGCCTAAAAAAACAGCTTTTATGACTCTATTTATGCAAGTCTTTGTTACTACTCTCTTACAAGTTCCCGTGGTGAAAGCAGAAACTAATAATAAGTTAGCGGTAATTAATTATCGAACTTTTGATTGGAAAGCTAATCTTTTTCCTCTTTTTATTATTACTCTTTTAGCTGTTTTATATTGGACTAACTGTGAGGAACTGTGCAGAAGTTTCTTATTAAAATAGCCTATGACGGCTCTTGTTATCATGGCTGGCAAAATCAACCTAACGGCATTTCAGTACAAGAAGTAATTGAAGCTTCTCTTAGCAAAATAGCCAAGACTAAAATCGCTATTGTCGGATCGGGGCGAACAGATACAGGTGTGCATGCTCTGGCTCAATATGCTCATTTCTACTTTCCTGTTAAGATGTCTGCCCTGCAAATGAGATTAGCACTGCGGACTAAGCTTCCTGATTCTATTAGAGTTATCGGTGCTTATTTAATCGAAGATGAACTGCATGCCCGCTTTACGGCTTCTCAAAGAAAGTATAAATATGTTCTCACGAAAGCTAAGAGTCCTTTTAACAGACTCTACAAAAGCTTTGTTCCTTATATGAAGTTAGATGTGGCTAAAATGAGAGAGGTTGCTCCCTATTTATTAGGCGAACATGACTTTGCTTCTTTCTGTAAACCTAATCCCGATATTCCTAATACAGTTTGCAACCTTACCCAATTCGAGATTATAGAAGAGGGCAATGATATTATCTTCTATATTAGTGCTAACCGTTTTCTCCACAATATGGTAAGAAGATTGGTAGGGACACTTATCTCTTTTTCTCACCATAATTATGACAACTCTCTTATTATTGATTTGATAAATGCCAAAGTTGGGAATCAAAATATCATGTTTACTTCTCCACCTAACGGACTCTATCTTTATGAAGTGGAATATCCTAACTTTGAAAAACTGGTAATTGACTATTCACTTGAGGAGGTTTAAGATGTCAGATATGAAATTTATGATGAGTATTGCTGCTTCGGATAACTCCGGAGGAGCAGGGATCCAACAAGATTTAAAAGTTGCTGAACGACTTGGTTTTTGGGGATTATCTACCCTAACCGGAGTAACCGTTCAAGACTTCGCTGGCTTAGACCTAATTTATCCCTTGGAGCTAGATGTAATTAAACAGCAATTCATCAAGAATGTTACCACTTTCCCGGTGGCTGCTATCAAGATTGGGGCGTTATGCTCTGTGGAAATTGCTAATCTGATTGCAGAGTTGTTACACGAGTATTATCGTGGGATTATAGTAATTGACCCTGTTTTAGCTCCTACGAAAGGTAAAGAGTTTATCTCTGCCGACGATATTAAAGTTTATCAACAGCTACTTAAACAATGCACTGTGGTTACCCCTAATAAAAGAGAATTAGAATTACTTACCAACACCGAAATAAGTGATTACCCGCAAGCAATCGAAACTGCTAAAAAGCTGGCACAAGAGTATAATTGTAATGTTTATGTCAAGGGCGGACACTTCTCAACCTCGGAAACTACGATTGAGGAATATCTTGTTACCCCAACAACTGTTACACCTTTTATCAAACCTAGAAAAGAGTTTATTTATTCCCATGGAACAGGTTGTTTTTTTGCTTCTGCTTTGAGTTGCTTCCTGGCTAATGGACTTAGCTTGGAGATGGCGTGCCAAGCTGCGACTTTAGAGGTTTCAGCGTTTTATGAAGAGGTGAATCAAGCGTTCTAAAACAATTATGAATTAATCTCCTATTTTCTCAATCCGACCAAATCCTTCCGCGGTATATGTATTTCAATAATCCCTGAAGAATAAGGAGCAATCGAGTATTGTGGGAAAGTAATAAGCAAACCCTCACCTGTGAAATTCCACAACCTCAACATCTCTGGATAAGCCTCTATCTTTTCATCAAAAATAGGTATCTTCTTTTCATTACAATAAGTAGTACAGTAGGCGGCGACTTTATCAAAATCTAAAGCTTTGAATTTCTCTGTAAAGACAATATCTCTCATATTAACAATATCAAGATTGAAGTTTTTGACAGTTGTATTGCCATGTGCACCACCGGTGAATTCGTAGCGCATCAACTTGAAAGTAAGCTCGGTATCAGATTGATAGACTATCTCATAAGACCACTGTTGTAGATAACTCATATCTTGTTGGAAAGCTTTATCTACATCATCACGCCTGACAAAAGCATCAATAAACTTCATAATATAAGGTGAACGATACTTAGCTATTTGTCTTTCAATAAAGCTCTGTTGCTCGTTAGTCAGAAGGGGAAATTTAACAATATCTACCTTCACGGTATCTCTTGAATTTACCTGTATAAAATCTTTACTAATAATAACTCTTTTGGGGACATTGTTTTTAATATCCATAATCTTAGTTGGCTCTGCACTATGTAATCCGACTGTTAATGCCAGAATCGGCAATAATAATAAGAGAATTTTTAAAACACTTTTCACTATACACATCCTTTATTAATCGTGGGAAATCAAAAATACCTAAGAATATTATATAAAACATGGTATATTTGTCAAATATCTTTTTAAATAAAAAATAACTTAACGAAAAAGACTACTATATTTTAATGGTGTTATGTTTAGATTTTGCTTAGAGTGGAGATAAAATGGAATTAGTAATGGCACCAATGTTGGCTATAACTGACGATAAATACAGGAATGTGTACAGCACACACTTCCCTTTTTTTGACTACTCTATAGCTCCGTTTGTTAGTCTCTCTGATGGCAATAAAATAACTAAAAGAGCGTTTGCTGAACTTCATCCCGGGGATCAGAAAATGAAGATTGTGCCTCAACTTTTGAACCATAATCAAGAATCTTTTCTCGCAGGAAGTAAGTTTCTCGCAGACTGGGGCTATCAAGAGATTAATCTAAACTTGGCATGTCCGGCTAAAGTTGTGATGAATAAAGGCAGAGGTTCAGGGTTGCTGAATCATCCGGACCAGATTGATAGAATTTTAGATAACATCTGCTCACATCTGCAAGAACAGCAACTATCGGTGAAAATAAGAGCCGGTAGATATAATCATTCTGAGTTTAAAAACCTCATTCCGGTGCTAAACAGATACCCGCTCACAAAGGTAGTTATTCATGCCCGAACAGGAGTTCAGATGTATGACGAACATGTTAATCTTGATGTTATCCAAGACGCCATTACAGACCTTTTAGCACCTATCACCTACAGTGGAGATATCTTCTCTGTGGAAGATTATACGTCTCTGCAAGAGAGATTTCCTAGCATTAATAGTTGGATGTTGGGAAGAGGGATCCTGATTAATCCTTTTTTGCCTTGGCTAATTCGTGGGGGTACCAAAGAGTTGATTTGTAAAGCCAAACTTCTTGCTTGGTACCGAGAACTATTTATAACCTTGGACAATTACTCCACTAGTGATTATTATGTCTTAGGACGAATGAAGAATATCTGGCAATACTTCCATAGTGCTTTCAGAGAAGGAGATTCTTTGCTTAAAGAGTTGCTTCCTCTGTTGGATAAACAACTATTTTTCGAGAAAAGCTACAGATTTTTAACTGATAATGATTTTAAATAAGAAGGAAGACAATGTTTGAATACCGTAAAGAAAATAGATATTTTGCCCAAATTGCAGGCTCACTAGAATTAATTGTAAAGCATGAATTAGAACAACTTGGAGCTACTGATATCGAGCTTAGCCGAAGTGGTTGTCACTTCACAGCAGACGATAAAACTCTCTATAGAATTCTTCTCTTAGCCAGAACCACGCAAAGAATTTTGGCACCGTTAATTAAGTTTGATTGCTACAGTACTAAATATCTGGGCATTCTTACCTATAAAGATATCCACTGGTCAGAGTTCTTTGGATTAGAAGAGAAGTTTGGCATTATTACTAATGTCAAAGATAGCGTGATTACCAACTCCCTTTATGCCGGACAGGTTATGAAAGATGCTATTTGTAATCAGTTCATCTTGAAAACAGGTAAACGCCCCGACTTTAGTAATAAAGAAGCGGATATTATCTTTAACTTGCATATTGATGATAATAAAGCAACGATAAGTCTTGATCTTACAGGTACTTCCATGCATAAACGCGGCTATAAGATAGTCAGCGGTAAGGGTTCTATTCAAGAGACTATTGCAGCAGCTTTGATTCAGCAAACAGAATGGAACGGTGAAACTAAGCTTATTGACTTTATGTGCGGAGCAGGAACTTTTCTCGGAGAGGCTCTTATTCACTATTGTAAGCTACCTAATGATGTTCTAAAACCAAATATACACATTAAGAGATTACCTTCTTTCAAACAAAAACTGTGGGATGAGGTTACCCAAGAGATTCAGGCAGGAATCAGGAAGTTACCCAAAAGCTTAATCTTTGGCAATGATAACTCACCAACTGCAGTGGTTGCTACTTTAGAAAACCTGAGAAATCTCCCGCAAGGTGATAGAATCTCTGTGGAAAACCGTAACTTTAAAGATATTAAATTTATCAAAGATTCAACCATTATTATTGATCCACCTTATGAGAATACATTCGATGATCAAGAAACACTGCTCAAACTTTATGAGGATTTAGGAGTTTTCTTGAAAGAGAAATGCACTAAGTGCCAAGTTTTTGTTTTAGCAGGGGAGAAGCGTTTGTTAGATGCTTTGCGACTCAAACCTGAGTGGGTAAGAAGTATTAGGACGGGTCCGGTTGATAGCTCTTTTGCGAAGTACATCATTTATTAGGAAGAGGTCTATCCACTAATTACACGAATTACACTAAAAGGAAAGTCCCTAACACAGAGTTTCACAGAGGTTAAGAGGAGTTTCACAGAGTTTTAAGAAAGATCTTTTACACAAATTAACACGAATTTGTGGGGGTGAATCAATAATAGCCCTCTTCACTGGGAACGCACGCATCCTTGCGTGCATCATTGTAACAAGCAATGAAAATCTTAATCCCCAAAGGGGATATATAGTTTAGCCCGGGGTCTCATTCTGCTTGCAGAATTGACCCCGGGTATGGATACCCACCTCACCAATTTATCCCATTGGGATAAATAGTAAAATCAATTGACAATATTAACGAAACAGATATCTTAGCCTAAAGAATAAAAGGAGTCCCAATGAATTATAAATTAGAAAAAGAGAGAATCATAGAGCTTGGTAAAAGAGCTTATAATAGAGGATTTGTAGCTTCCAACGATGGTAATATCAGTATTAAACTTTCCGACGATAAATTCCTGATTACTGCTTCCGGAAAATCAAAAGGCTATCTCACTTATGATGATATTCTTTTATGTGATATGCAGGGGAATATTTTAGAAGGCACAGGCAGAGCTTCTTCCGAAATCAGAATGCATATTATGGTTTATCAAGAACGCCCTGATGTACACGGTATATTTCATGCCCATCCTATTTATGGAACCACTTTGGCAGTTGCCGGAATCGCTTTGGATGAACCGATTCTGGTTGAAGTTATCGTCTCAATTGGTAAAATCCCCTTAGTAGAATATGGTACTCCCGGAACCGATGCTTTACCTGACAACATTAAAAAGTATGTTAAAAATCATGAAGCCTTCTTGCTGGAAAAACACGGGGTCTTAACCTTAGGTGCTGATGTTGAAACTGCTTATTATAGAATGGAAACAGTCGAACATTTTGCGAAAATCTTTTTTAATCTTAAGCAATTGGGTAGTTATAAAACAATGGATAAGGAAGAGGTTGAGAAACTTTATAAAGCCAGGGTTAACTTCGGGGTTAGAGAAGATGTGGGTATTTATTAGGTTTAGGAAAAAGTAAAGGCAGAAAATATTCCGCCTTTATATATCTTTTTTCAAGAGGGCGAAAGATGTTTCGCCCTTACATTAAAATCTCATAAGTATTATTTTCTTATTAACCTTTTCTACTCCACTAACCACTTGCAATAGATAAATACCATTAGCTACTTTCTGATTCTTACTATTATTACCATTCCAAACTACTTTAGGATTGGCTACATTTTGAGGTAAATCAATAGTGGTAATCAACTGACCTCTAAGGTTATAAATCTTTGCTGAAATTGCTTCTTTCCTTGCTGTGTTAATCTCAATATTCATTGTTGCAACAAAAGGATTAGGGTAGGCTGAAACTTCCATATTCATAACCGGAATAATATTATTATCATCATTAGAAACAGGATCTAAGGCGATTTCTAAATTGATATTAAGATAATTAATAACCACCTCACTTGTGTAAACATAATATCCAGGAGCTGAAATAGTTAATTCATAAGTGCCGTTATCTAACAATATAGAGAAGCTTCCATTTGTATCGCTAACTTCATTAATTGCCAGATAACTTTCAGTAGAGAGCAACATTATATCTGCATCGGGAATGGGATTCCCCTCAATATCTACTATTGTTCCACTAAGAGTAGCATTTGCGAGATTAACCGGCTCTAAAACAATATCCATATTGATATTTTGATTATTTACAACAAGTTCTTGTGAATAAAGCGAATATCCCAAAGCTACAACATTGAGATTATAAGTACCATTGTCCAGTGGAATAGAGAAGTTTCCCTCTCCATCACTCATCCCAAAAGCATTATTGCTATCTTCTGAACTATATAGGTTTATGGCAGCGTAAGTGATAGGTTCACCTTCAGTACTAGCTACTGTTCCGGTGAAAACACAATCAGGCAAAGTGTATAAGAAGTTTATTCCGGAAGTAGGTCCATTAATAATTTCAATGCGTGTTTCAGGTATATTATGAGTACCTGCAAAATCCAACAAAGTTAGGGGCATAACCACACAGGAAACATTGGCGATAGAATCAGGGATAGTAGCTGTATAGTTGCCGAGAATACCATTTATTTCAGTAACGAGATATCTATTTTCAAAGAAAGTTAAGAGTGAATCTAAGCCTAAATCAAAATCAAAACCATCCATAGCCAGTAAGTCTGTGTTATAGAGAACATTCACAACTGCCGGAAATACCGGTAAATCAATATAGGAACCCTCTTTTTTCACACTTCCCGAAATAGTGAAAGTACTGTTTAGAGCGACAAAAGTAACTGTAGTTTGGGCAGTAACATCACCATCTACAACCATTATTTGTAAGGGTAAACCTGATGGAGGTTGCCAGAAAGCCGGGATCGAAGCTTGAAAAACACCATCCATAGGGGTTGTATCAAGAGTCCCACCATCAACTAATGTCCCTTGGATAAAATCTAAGCTGGAGGTGTCGATTAGGGGAATGTCAATCATAAAGGAAATGGTTGCACTGTTGCCGATAGTCTCATATTCGAAATAAATCTCTATTTGATCTCCCAAAGTTACTGTTGCTGAAGTTTGACCATTAATGGTTAAATTATGAGCAGGGAATAACAATAGACAGGTAAATGAAAAAACAAGTAGTAAGTAATACTTCTTCATAATTGCTCCTAAGCGTGGTTTAAAGTCATGATAATACACTACACACAAATTATGAAAGTAAATAAACAGGTGTCAAGTTTAATCTTAATTCTTTTGAAAAATTCTATTGCCTCAAACTTTTAAGGTAATCAGTTTGTCTGTTATTAATCTCTTTTTGCTTCACTTACTTGGCACCTTAGCGGGTTCAAGCATTCTTTTACGAAACAACTTCGAACTAGCAACTATGGTGCTATGAAATGAGGAAGGGAGATACTTAATTAACAATAACAAAAGAAGAAAAAAAGCTAAAAAAGCACGAATTTGTATGTAATTCAGCACTCATTTTCATTTTTATCTTTTCATTTCTTTATTCTTCTTCGTGCCTTTGTGTCTTAGTGGTAAATTTCCTTCTTTCTTCGATGTTACAGATTCTTCAAATTTATAAACATAAAAG
>Ga0265294_10004070_pt1 | contig 18391 bp, 13 predicted proteins | sample MunlanPumphouse3_FD_192504 | JGI IMG/M metagenome (GOLD analysis project Ga0265294, IMG submission 192504) | Groundwater microbial communities from a municipal landfill in Southern Ontario, Canada - Pumphouse #3 | ecosystem: Environmental > Aquatic > Deep subsurface > Groundwater | place...
ATGATTGAATAGTGCCATATCTAAGCCGACATTCACAGTTCGTGACTTTTCCCATGTCAAGGTTTCGTTACCTGGGTAGCTGATATCGTTAAAAGATTCACCTTTATTGAATAGAATATTCCCAGGACGGGTACTAATAGTCGTGACACTTGAAATTTTTCTTTTTCCTGCCGCTATGCCGGCAATACCCCAAGATGCTCGTAACTTCAACATGTCGACCCATGAAACTTGTTCCATGAAACTCTCACGAGAAATTAACCAACTGCCACCTAATGACCAGAACGGAGAAAATTTATCTCGTTGTTTCTTTGATTGAAAATTCGATGCATCTGTACGGAAGCTACCTGTTAGCGAGTAGCGATCATTATAAGTATAGGATATATTAGCATATACTGAGAAAAAACGGTCTTCATATGTAGTTAAAGTACCTAAATCATTATATGGCATTTTTGTTTTAGCATCTGAAACTCTATTAAAAATAGTAACAACATCAGATATGTAATCAGGTTGTACTTGTACTGCATTCGTGTATTTGTTGTAACCATAGCGGGTAATAGAAGGCGTAAAATTTGTTGTTGAAGAGAGAACTTCTGTACCTGCAAGTAGGCTAAAAGCATGTTTATCTTTTGAATAGTTGTAATCAGCCTGTCCGCGAATGGTGTATGCTTCATACACATTTTCATTATCGGTGAAGATTCCTCCGTTTGGGAAATAGGATTCGAACATTCCAGTAGATGCATTCAGAGTCGAATAGGTATTGTAATAATTGCGTACAAAGTACGACTCCGGATCATATGCAAGATGTGAGGTAGAACGACCCCATTCGTACTGCCCTTTAGCACTGAGATTAAGACCCCATATAGTGCTGTACCCAAATCCACCATGTATGCGATAGTTCATCGTTTTTGCGCTGTTGTCAATATATTGACGGTCTTTTATCGGATTGTAATGCCAATCAGCTGGAGTTTTGCCTTGGCATTCTGACTCTAGAATCGACTCATAAACAGTACTATGGGTAGGAACATGGAGATATTCACTATTTTCACCAACAAGACGTGTCCATGGAGTAACAATACCCGAAAGATTGGAGTAAATCGAACTGCCTCTATTCTGTTGTTTGGTAAAAGATGAACTTAATCCAACATCAAACGTAAGATTATTTGTAAGTTTTGAACTGGTATTAATATTCAAAATCACACGTTGTTTATCATTACCTTTCAGGAAACCTTTTTCATCATCATATAAGCCTGAAAATGAATAACTCATTACGTCGCTCTTCCCACGCAAAGCAACATTATATTGACTGCGCAACATCTTACGAAAAATATAATCATTCAAGTCATCTTTCCATACTCCTTTGTTTCCGAGTTCTATCAACTCATTTTTAAAATTGTTGTATTGGTCAGCTGTTATATTTCCCTTCATATCTCTTTCAAAAAGAAGACGGCGAGGTTCTGACATATAGGTTAGATGGTTTCTAGGATCACTGTATGGGTCGTTGGCTAATGGTAATGCATTATATCCGTGCATCAATTCTACATATCTAAACTGATTTTCAGCTGATGCCATATTGAATAAATAGTCTAGATCTACACGAGAACTTACCGACCAATATGCATCAGTTGAAATATCCAATTTATTACTTTTACCCTTCTTGGTTGTGATAACGATAACGCCATTTGCGGCACATGCACCATAAATTGATGTTGCAGCCGCATCTTTCAGAACTGTAATCGACTCGACATCATTTGGATTGATAGTCTCAAAAGGGTCGTTAGTTTCGGTGTTGTTGCTGATGGGGAATCCATCTAAAACGATAAGTGGATCACTATCACTCTGGTAGCCTCTAAGTGAACCTTTACCTCTGATAGTAAAACGGTTGGCACCATCGACTGATGAATTTTCGACTGTCAATCCAGGTACTAGACCATTAAGAATATTTGAGATATTCGCAGTAGGTTTTTGTCTTAATTTATCGCTACTGAGAATTGAGTATGCCCCCGTAGAACGCTCCTTGGGAATTGTCTGATAACCGGTCACCACCATCTCTTCCAGAAAAGCTGCATCCTCCTGCATAACAATATTAACCATTGTTCTGTTTCTCACAGAATAGAATTCTGATTTCATTCCTATACAGGTGACCTCAAGGATATCCTCAGGAAGCACATCCGGAATCTCATAATTACCATTATCATCCGATGCTACACCCCTGTTTGTCCCTTTCACTCTTATTGCAACTCCGGCAAGAGGACGATTTTTATTGTCGGTCACCGTTCCTTTTACTGTAATTCTCACAGGTTTTTGTTGTCCTGTAACTATAGAACCGGTATCAGGCTTTTCGTTGCCGGCATAAACTAAAACCTGCCTCTCAACAACCTGATATTTTACAGAAGTATTCTGCAAAAGTTTATCCAGAATTATATTAATGGACTCATTCTCTGCAGAAAGATTTACATTCCTGTTCAAGTACTTCTCAGCATCTTCTGTAATTAAAAACAGGTATTCACTCCTCTTTTCAATTTCAGAAATAGCCTGACGAATCGTCACGTTTTTAAGATTTACTGATACCTCCTTAGGTTGCGAATAGACATTTCCAGCCAGAATATCCAGAGGGAATAACATAGTAAACAAAAAAGCAATTCTTAACACGCAAAGCATATTGCTACATTTTTTGTAGACACCATCATTTAAATTTATTTTTTGCTCCATAAAGTATTTATAGTTTAAAATTTGAAAATTTCATTTTTTGCATATATCGGGTGTTTCTGTCATATGTTTAATTTACTGTTTTTTATAAATATGTAGCTGATCATTGTCCCTTTTATAATCTGTTGATGACAGAATTGATAATGAGGTCATCAAACTATCTATATTGCTGGATAGATAAAGTTTCCCTGAAACTCTCCTCTCTGAAATAGGTGCATTATTATTTAACTCAAATTCAATATTATAATACCTCCCTACTTTTCTGAGCACCTCTGACATAATAGTTTTGTTAAAGGTCATAATCCCTTGGTGCCAAGAGATATACTCATTTATATCAACATTTTGTCTGGTAATGTCACCTCCGGATATCAGAGCCATTTCGTTCGGTGAAAGAATCAGTGATTCCTCATTCTGAGCAGAGATCTGAACACTACCCTCAACCAGCACAACCGACTCTTCTGATTCATCCGGATAAGCCGCTACATTAAATTTTGTTCCCAGAACCCTGATGGTCGAACTTTTTGTATGGACCAGAAAAGGAGAGTTTGATTTCGCCACCTCTATATATATCTCACCCTTAATCGAGATCTCACGGGATTTACCAGAAAAGCGGCAAGGAAACTCAAGTTCCGATCCTGAATTCAGCCAGACTCTGGTTCCATCGGAAAAAGTTATTGAACTCCTCTCACCAAAAGGAACAATCAACTTATTGATCTCGTTCCTTTTGGTCTCAATTGCTTTTGCTCCTTTCTGGTTGTCATCAAAAGAGATTTCACCTGTCTTTGTAAGTTTAATTTCTGATTTTGATTGTAATGCAATGATCTTGTCTCCGGAAATCAGCTGAATACTCCTCGAAGGCATAGTTTTACCAATGATCTCGTTTTTAACACTATTCTTACCCTTGTCTGACATAAGAAGATATGTTCCGGAAACTATCATCAAAAAAAGACAGGAAGCAGCTGCCAACCAATGAATACGGAATCTTCTGTTTTTGGTTCTCACTCTGATGCGACTCTTTATATCTTCATAAAGATGATCCACACTCTCCTTTGAGAGATTTCTGTCATTCAGTCTTATGGCATCAAATTGTCTGCATGCCTCCCTTAATAGATTCTCCAATTCCGGATTTTCGATAAGAAAATCCTGCCAGTGATCTTTTAGTTCTTCTGACTTAAAAAGTCGCCAGGCAATAAAGGAGTTGTCGTTGAAAAAATCGTAAACAGTTGAAAAAGATTGTTTTTTGTTCATGCCAGCAGGTTATTCTAAAGGATTGTTGTATACTAATAGACGATCATGTCCTTTTTATGTGGACACAATTCACACTTTTTTTATAATAATTTGTTAAAAAAGGTGGAGAATAAGAATGAAAAATTTTAGAAAATTATCCCGAGTCTCTTTGCGGACAGATTCCAGAGCACGAAAGACCAATTTCCGAACCGATTCCGACTGCATATCCATCATTGTCGCAATCTCCTCGTAATCAAGGTCCTGCATATACCTAAGATATACAGCTTCCCGCTGTCTGTCTGTTAATAAAGAGAGAATCTTCTCCACTTTCCTTTTTAAAAAAGATTGTTCTTCCTTATGTTCCAGTAACTCAGATACAGATACTTCAACAGCAAACGGTAAATTTTTATCAGTTAGAGGCTCTGATTTTCTGTTTTTTCTTATGATATCAAATAGACGGTTTTTAAAGCTTCTCAATAAATAGAATCTAAGATTATTTATGTGGTGTAATTTGCTCTTATTTATATATAGTTTTAAAAAAATATCCTGAATAGCGTCAAGGCATTGATCATGAGAAAAACCTTGAGCGATACCATAAGAGTATAAACTGTGTACAGATGATTCATAAATATTGAAAAATGATTTCTCATTACCATCTTTCAAAAATTTTACCCAATCTTTTTGAGTCTCATCCATTATAGTCTATTATGGTTCAAAAAAAAGTAAAAGGCAGACCTAAAAAACTCAGTCAGCCAAATTTTCTGTACTTTTTCGCACTTCAATCCCAAAGCTTAGTAATGAGAATAAAATTTATAATATTTGCACAAAATAACACTCTTAAGAATGCGTTCTGTAATGTCGGCAAATTTATCTAATTTATTCAAAAATTAATCATTTTTAGATATTCTAATTTTTTAGAATCTTATTGATTATACTTTCAAAACGGATTATATATAGGTTATATATAGGGTTCCGTAGGAAAAACAAATAACTATTGTCTAATTTCTGGTACTGGAAACAAAAAAGCTTTAATGTCAGACGAACAGATTATACAGGATATAATATCGGGTAATAAAGATGCCTACAGAGAGCTTGTGGAAAAATATCAGAGAATGGTATTCCGCACTGCGATAGGCTTTTTACACTCCAGGGAGGATGCCGAAGATATCACGCAGGATATTTTTATAAAGGTTTATGAGTCTTTAAAATCATTTAAGGGTAAATCCGAATTTTCCACCTGGCTCTACAGAATAACAATAAATACAAGCATCAATTTTGCTAATCGCAACAAAAAGAATTGGTTATTACAATCAATTGAAAATTTGTTTGATAAATCAAACAATGAAAAAAATCCGCTGGAACTTTTAGAGACATCAGAAAGGGACCATATGGTAAGAGAAGCTATAGACTCTCTGCCTGATGCACAACGGACAGCCTTTGTACTAAGCAAATATGAAGAGTTGCCCCAGAAAAAAATCGCTCTTATCATTGGTAAATCAGAAGGTGCAGTGGAGCAACTTCTGAATCGGGCAAAAATGAATTTGCAGAAAAAACTTAATCCCGCCGTAGGAAAAACTAGCAATTAATGTCTAACAGATAAACAAAGCAACAAAATGAAAACCGAAAAGTACATAGAGGACCTCATTCAACGAGAAAAGGCGACGGAACCGAATCCGTACCTGAGTGCCCGTGTAATGGCTCAAATCGCAAAAGAGAATTTCGGTAAAGAGGATCAGCCGGTAATAACTAAAACGCCTGTATGGCAGACTGTCATCGCTGCGACAAGTATTGTTGCTTTTGCATTTTTAGGAGTCCTGGCAGGTAATAGCTATTCAAAAAATGTCTCGTATGAGATCGCAATCAATATTAATGACCGCCAGATAGAGAGTCTGGATTACTATAATTTTGAAGATTATGAATAAGATAAATAAAATACTTATCTGGGTGACAGCGCTTCTTCTTGTGCTGAATATCACAACAATAGGAACTATTCTCTATCACAATAATCAGGAAAAAGAGGATAATATTGCCATAGTGCTGGATGAGAACCAGGCTCCTCTGACCGGAAGATATTTACGCCAGACATTGGGATTCAACAGTGAACAAATGGAGGTTTTTCAAAAAACCAACAGAGAATTCCAGCCACAGGCAAACAGAATTATATATGAAATGGATTCGCTTAAAAACGAAATGTTCTCCGAACTGAACAAACCTCAGCCTGATTCGATAAAATTAAACTCATTATCTGATCTTATAGGAATTCATCATTCAGAACTGAAAAAATTGACAAATAATTTCTATCTGAAAATAAAATCAGTATGCGACTCAACGCAGTGCGAACCTCTTAAAAAGACATTTCTTTCTCTCTATCAGAATAATACGGCAGTCAACAGACATGGGTACGGATATAACCACCCGGACAGCAGTGGGATTAGACGTGGTAATTTTAACCGTGGAGGAAGAGGTCGTAATTCAAACTAACCGGAATCAAAAATTTGATCTATAATATATTATATCAATCAGCAAAGCCACTAAGGCTAGCAACATTAATAATTAAAAAACAAATAACAAATTAAAAAACAAATTATTATGAAAACAAAAATATTCATCGCAGCATTAATCCTAATCACATCAGCAGGAATTACAACAGCACAGGAAAAGAATCAGGTTTCCAAAGAAAACACCAAAACACTCCAAACCGGACCTGAATTTTTAGATTCAAATAACAACAGCGTCTGTGATAATTTTGAAAACGGTACCCCAAGAAATCCCAATGCAACCGGCAGATATGCCCTGCATAACGGCAGCGGTGCCGGAAAAGGCCAGGCTATGGGATTGCATAACGGTTCCGGAAGAGGAAGAGGCATGGGCAAGGGTTATGGTCTCCATAACGGAACAGGCAGAGGTTCAGCTCAAGGAATGCACAACGGAACAGGAAGAAATCACCAGACAGGTACATACTATCGCAGTGGGCTTCGTGACGGACTTCGCAACGGGAAAGGGGCTGCAGTCAATTTTATAGATGCTGATAAAAACAATACCTGTGACCGCAGAGAGACAAAATAAATTTTACTGACTGAATACATTTTTGGTTTTTCTGCCGGGATTATGTTCCGGCAGATTTTTTTTATATTTTTACACCAGATTCACCGGTTTTTTTACCGGTTTCATCGGGAAATTCTGTTTTTTCACTTAACTGAGTCTCACATTTGCAAAAACTTTTAAAAATTCAATTATGCATGTGATCGATGAAGGGAGCAGCCCCCGCAAACACTATGGCGGTGTTATAACAGCTGCATCATTAATTATTCTTTTTGGACTGCTGTTCCTTGGAAGAAACCTGGGATTTATCAGCCATTCACTTTTTAGAATAATCATCTCCTGGCAGATGCTTCTGATCTTCCTGGGAGTTGTCTCTATTTTTAGAAGGAAATTTGTTTCCGGTGTGATTTTAGTTTTTATCGGCAGCTTCTTTATAGCTCCCAGATACATCGGTACAACCGGAGCAGAGTGGGCAGAGACCTGGTGGCCACTTCTCCTGGTCGCAGTGGGAGTTGTTATGATAGTGGGTTATTTATTAAAACCCGATAAATTTTTCAGAAACGGTTGCAGAGGCCAAAATTTTTCAAGCGAGGTTTCTTATAAATCCGACAAAGGTTTTGTAGAATCCGATGTCTCTTTTGGATCTGTAAATCAGATTGTTGTTGATCCGGTATTTTTAGGGGCAAGGATCAGAAACAGCTTTGGTTCAACAGTGCTGGATCTGAGGCGAACAACTTTACAGGAGCAGGAAACATTTATTGATCTGGATTGTAATTTTGGAGGTATCGAGATATATGTACCCGAGAGCTGGACAATTCACTCACAAATCAAAAATTTTCTTGGAGCTACAGAGGATAAACGATTTAGGTTTTCAGAGGGAAGTGCCGACGGAAAAAGGCTGATAATAAGAGGGAATGTCTCTTTTGGAGGAGTTGAAATCAAAAGTTAGATCACGTAATGAATCTGTTCAGAACAGGCAAAATGGAATTAATCAGCACAGCTGCAGTTGCTTTTGCATTTGCAGCTGTGCTGACTCTTCTCTTTTTACTTTACGGGAAGCCTGCCGGAACAGCAGACGCAATAGTTGCATCTGTATCGTACACTGTAATTTTTGGAGCCTGTGGCTACTATTACCGGTATCTCCGGCAATATATTAAAGCTCCGGGGGCCAGAGTTGTTGTTGCCCTGTTGGTTCAGCTGGTATCCGTGGCAATAGCCGCACTGAGCACAGAGATAATGGATTCCAGGGGAACTGAATGGTTCATTGGAATCCTGCCGCTATTAGTTCCATTTGGTCTGATAAGCTGGTTATCGCTTTCACTCTGCTACTCCCTTGAAAAATGCGAGGATGAAAGAGCTGAAGAAGCGGAAAATGAGACAGATTGCAATGGATTATCTCAAAATCCGGATAAGAGGGAGCCCAAAGAGACAATATCAGTCAGGGAGGGAAACAGGATACACATAATCAGGACCGAACAGTTACAATATGTTCAGGCTTACGGAGATTATGTCATGCTGCACACCGATAACGGCAAGTTTGTCAAAGAGGAGACAATGAAAAATTTTGAAGCCTCTCTACCCGATTATTTTGTCAGGGTGCACAGGTCTGCCATAGTCAACACAAGGATAATTGTCAGGACCGAACTTTATGGAAAAGAGAGCTATACAATTTATCTGAGCAGCGGAATAAAACTCAGGGCCAGTGCCTCAGGCTACAGACTTTTAAAAGAAAAGCTCTCTTTATAAACTTATCCGTTGTTGGGGCAATCTTTCACAGGGCACTGTTTTTTACTCTTATCCTCCTTAACATCAGAATATTCAAGTCCTTCACGATAGACGCTCATTGCAGCCAGACTCATTCCCATGCTTGAATAGCCTCCGTCATGATACAGGTTCTGCATAGTGACCTTCCTGGTGAGATCAGAAAAGAGTGTTATGATATAATCGGCACACTCATCAGCGGTTGCATTTCCCAAAGGGGCCATTCTCTCTGCAAAGTCATAAAGCTTGTCAAAGCCCATTATTCCTCCTCCGGCTGTTGTCATGGTAGGAGATTGTGAAACAGTGTTTATTCTGATATTCTTCTCCCGGCCATAGATATATCCAAAGCTTCTTGCAATGGATTCCAGCAAAGCCTTGGCATCGGCCATATCATTATATCCGTACAGAGTTCGTTGAGCTGCAATGTAGGAGAGTGCCACAACAGAACCCCAGTCATTTATCGCATCCAGTTTTCTGCAGCTCTGCAGGACCTTGTGAAAGGAGATTGCAGAAATATCCAGAGTCTGGTGGAGATAGTGATAGTTAAGGTCGTCATAAGTACGCCCTTTTCTCACATTTGGAGACATACCTATTGAGTGGAGAACAAAATCGAATTTTCCTCCAATAAATTCCATCCCTTTGATTATCAGATTTTCCAGATCCTCTACATTTGTAGCATCAGCAATGATAACTGTGGATTCGCACTTTTGGGCTAAAGTATCAATACTGCCCATCTTAATTGCTGCAGGTGTGTTGGTAAGCACAAATCTTGCCCCCTCACTGTATGCTCTTTCGGCGGTTTTCCATGCGATTGATTTTTCATTAAGGGCACCGAATATAATTCCCCTTTTACCTTTTAATAAATTATAAGTCATAGGTTTAATTTTACACTTTAATAATAGCGGAAAACTACAAGCAAATATTTTGCCAAAGATTAAATTTAAATCAGAGCATCGTATAAGATTTCTACCGGATGGTATGCTTTACGACCTGTGCCGTCCTGTATCTGCTGCCGGCAGGATGTACCCGGAGCTGAGATAATTGTGTTTGGATCAGCCGATTTGATTTCCGGAAAAAGAATCTGCCCTCCAATCTCCATGGATAATTCATAGTGCTCCTTCTCGTATCCGAAAGAGCCCGCCATTCCACAGCATCCGGACGGAATTACATAAACCTGATAATTCACCGGGAGAGAGAGCATCTCCCTGGATGGTTCCACAGATGCAAGGGATTTCTGGTGGCAATGACCATGCAGTTTAATTTTGAGATTTTTGCCGGAAAATTGTTCACTCCTGATTTTGCCGGCGGATATCTCCCTTGTTATGAACTCATCATAGAGGAAAGTATTGCGGGAGATGTTTACAGAAGCATCTTTAAGCTCAGGGGAGACAAGCACAGGGTACTCGTCCCTGAAAGACAAGATAGCAGAAGGTTCAATTCCAACAAGTGGTACATCCTTTGATACAAGATCTTTAAGAGCTGTTACATTTCTGATAGCCAGTCTGCGGGCTCTTTTAAGCATCCCTTTTGAAATTGCTGCCCTGCCGCTCTCGCAATGTTTGGGAATTATCACCCTGTATCCGAGTTTGTTCAAAAGTCTGATAAAGCTTATTCCAACATGGGCATCATTATAGTTAGTAAACTCATCAGCAAACAGGCATACAATTCCGTTAGGAAATTCCCTGCCAACCAATTCTCTTCTGTATTTACGGTACCATCCTCTGAGTGTCTGCGGAGATAAAAGAGGAATTCTTCTGTGTTTTGAAAAATTGAGTATCCATTTTAATACAGACGATATTAATTTATTGGATACAAAGAAGTTGTATATCCCGGGAAAGAGAGAACCCATTCTCTGGAATTCATTCATTACAGAGACCATATAGGATCTCAGCGGCACCCCTTTAACCTTGTAGCTCTGGTAGAGAAACTCCGATTTATATTTAGCCATATCCACATTGGAGGGACACTCGCTTTTACAGGCCTTGCAGGAGAGGCAGAGATCCAGTGCCTCTTTAATTTCCTTTTGATCAAAGACTTTTGTTGACAAAGGGCGGGTCAGAAGCTCCCTGAGAATGTTAGCCCTTCCCCTTGTTACATCCTTTTCCTCTCCGGTAACCCTGTAACTTGGGCACATAGTTCCTCCTGCCAGGTTCCCCTTTCTGCAATCCCCTGAGCCGTTGCATTGCTCAATAGCACGGAGCCATCCTCCGTATTCAGCGAAATCAAAAAGAGTTTTGTAATCGGGTGTTCCGGCTCCGGGCTGATACCTGAGAAAAGTATCCATCGGAGGCACAGAGATAATTTTACCCGGATTAAACAGGTTATCAGGGTCTGCAACTCTTTTGAGCTCCTTCATCAATCCATACACATACTCACCATAGAGAAGTTCAATAAATTCACCTCTCAGCCGGCCGTCACCATGTTCACCGGACAACGAACCCCTGTATTTCTTTACCAGCAGCGCACTCTCATAAGCAACCTTTCTGAACAGCTCCACATCCCCCTTCTTTTTGAGATTCAGAACCGGCCTCAGATGCAGCTCACCCGTACCGATATGAGCATGATAGACACATTCCAGTTTGTATTTGGCCATCATCCCGCCAAACTCCTTCATATATTGAGGCAGATAGCGGGGAGCCACAGCAGTGTCTTCTGTGACAGATACAGGCTTGGCATCACCCTTCATTGAGGTAAGAAGGCCAAGTCCTGATTTTCTGAGCTCCCACACCCTGGAGATATCTTTATCGTAAACTTTGGAGCAGTAGTAAGAGAACCCCGATTCAAGCAGGGCCCTCTCTGTATCAATCACTGCCTTCTCCAGCTCCTCCCTGCTCTCTCTGGCAAGCTCAACAATGAGTATCGCAGCCGGATCACCCTTTACGAAAAAGCGGTTTTTGTTCTGGGAAATATTTTTTTTACTCAACTCCAGAATATTTCTGTCCATCATCTCTACTGCGGACGGAGATTGTTCCAGCGCCACGAGATTTGCCCTGAAGATATCTTCAAGAGAGCTGCAGTGTGCACACACAACGCATCTGTTGGTGGGAGGCAGAGGAACCAGAGCTAGTTTAAGTTCTGTAATTATGGCAAGAGTTCCCTCGGATCCGGCAAGCACAGAGCAAAGATTAACGCTCTCCCCCTCTTTGATCAACTCATCCAGTGCGTAACCTGTATTTCTTCTCTTTACATCTTTGTCAGGGAAGTTTTTACCGATCTCTTCGCAAGCTACGGTATCATTAATAAGCTTTAGAACATACTCATATATAGATTTTTCAACCCCTTTACAACTTTCAGCCATATCTCTGAGTCCGGTTTTGTTCACAGACCGGAACCGGGTTGTCCCTCCGTCGGAAAGAATTACTTCTGCCTCAAGAAGATGATCCCTGGTACTTCCGTAAACCAGAGAGTGGGAGCCACAGGAGTTATTTCCAGCCATACCTGCCATACAGCAACGGTTGGAGGTAGAGGTTTCGGGGCCGAAAAAGAGTCCAAAATTTGCAGCGTACCGGTTAAGGTCATCCAGTATCACTCCGGGCTCAACCCTTACCCATCTCTCCTTTGGATTTATCTCAAGAATTTTGTTAAGATGCTTTGAAACATCCACCACAAGACCATTACCTACAACCTGGCCGGCAAGGGATGTGCCTGCTGCCCTGGGGATTACAGGGAGACCTTTCTCTCTTGCAAATTTCACAATCTCCGCCAACTCTTCCCTTGTTTGAGGGTAGAAGATTCCACAGGGGCTCTCTCTGTAGGCAGAGGCATCAGTGGAGTAGAGTACCTTATGAAGAAGATCTCTTTTTATTTCCATGGACTATCTTCTCACTACCTTACCATCGACGAGGGAGTATCTCTCCCCGCTGCCTTTACATTCTGCATTTCCCCTGTTGTCGAATTCAAGAGTGTACCCTGCTGCACTTATCCATCCGATCTGCCGCGCGGGATTGCCTGCGATAAGTGCATAAGGCGGAACCTCTTTGGTGACTACGGCGCCCGCTCCCACAAAGGCATACTCCCCGATATTTCTCCCGCAGACAATAGTTGCATTGGCTCCTATGGTGGCTCCCCTGCCTACCCTGGTCTGAGAATACCTCTCTCTTCTGACTATTTCACTCCTTGGGTTGATAACATTTGTAAAAACACAGGAAGGTCCAAGAAACACGTTATCCTCGCAGATAACTCCGGTGTAAATGGATACATTGTTCTGTACCTTTACATTATTACCAAGAACCACACCTGGGGATACAACAACATTCTGTCCTATGTTGCAATTTTCACCAATAACCGCACCCTCCATAATATGAGAAAAATGCCAGATTTTTGTACCTTTTCCGATTCTGCAACCGGCATCTGCATATGAGCTCTCATGAATAAACCAATCCTTTGGGCTCTCTTGTTTATCAGAATTTTTCATGAGAGCAAATATACAAAATTGCCGGATATTCAGAACTCTGCGGCAGAAAGCGGATTTATCCCTGTAAGGCTGAAATATGAATCGTCCACAGTACCTTTGAGCCAGACCTTCTTTCCCAGATTCCCGGGATTGTCAACCAGATTGAGTAACTCCCTCAATGTCCCCTGCGGAAGGGATACAGAGGCACATTTACTTCTGTCCATCTCTGTTGGAGAATCTGCAATTGCCATGTTTGTAGATGACTGGAAAGGAGTTGAAAAATTTATTGCAGTGGAGGTGAGATCACCTCCAACAATGTATCCCGTTACCCATATATCAGTTGAACCAATATTTGAAGAGAGCTGACTTACAATGAGTGCTGTAGCCTTTGTCTGACCGTCACCTCCGGTAGTGCTTCCCATCACAATATATTCGTATAACCAGTTGGATAGTGTGTCAATCTCCATCTTTACACTCTCCTCGTCCGTTTCCTGGGGATCCGCATGAAATTTTACGGTAAGCATATCCCTTGCATAAAGCCGTCTGTTGTAAATCTGAATAATCTCCGGTTCTTCAGTAGAACCTTCCGGAAGCATCTCCCGCAACTGCACAATAATGTTCCCCGGAGAGAAGTATGCAAAGCGATTCTCTGTGTAGGAGTAGATCAGTGAACCGAGAGAATCATGTATCTCGGGCTTGTAACCCTGATATCTTGATTTAAAACCCTCTGAGAACTCCAGTCTTACCCCGGCATTAGTCTGAGAACAGTCAAATGCCAGTTTAACACACTTTCCCGGATCAATTACAACGGTTCTGGAATCGGCGTAACACGGAGTACTGAATTTAGGAGATGAAAAGGAACTTGACATAACTTCAACATCGTATGTGCCGGCATTCAGGTTAAACACTGCAGGTTTCTGCCCATACGACCCGTTATAAATCATGCTCCCTTTATTGACACAGTAAATAACAAGAATAAACTGATTGCTGTCCGGGAAATCTCTCACTACCGCCTTTGTGATGTTTCCCTTTGCAAAAGAGAGAACGAGAGCTCCTTCATTCTCCTCGCTAAATGTCAGACCGTTACAACCAGTAAAGAAGACGCTGCTCAGAAAGATCAGAGCAGAAAATACAATTAATGCTGCTAACACAGTTACCGTCCCGGCTGTGCCACCGAAAAACCTGGCACTCTGTTTTAATCCAATCAGCTTTGACCACTCACCGAGTAATCTCAGCTTTTTCCCAAAATTTTGCATACCCTTCATATCTCTCAATTATTATTTGGTTTGATTTCAAATATATTTTAAAGTGCAATTTATTTCTTACAGAAACGACAAATTCTAAAAAAATATCTAATAATATATTTTAAAATAGACTTTTTAACTAATTTTGTTGATTCAAAATTTTACTATGTACAAAATAACAGAACATCCTATCCTCCCAATACCTCAGGAAGATAGAGTAGAGTTCCTGTTCGAAGGCAGAAAGGTAACAGGGCAGAGAGGATTCACAATTGCGGCAGCTTTACATCAGGCTGGCCTCATAGTTCACAAACACAGTCTTGAACACAGGGAGAGAACGCTGGAGTGCGGTATCGGCAAGTGCGGTGCCTGCGAAATGCTCGTAGACGGCAAAGTCCGCCGTATCTGTATTACAAAGGTGGATAATGTTAAAAATGTACAGAGAATAGATGATAATTATCTTCCGGAAGAGAGTTCAGGCAGCAGGCAGGAGAAGGAAGAACCTCTTAAAGTTTTTAAAACCACTGTGGCAATAGTGGGTGCGGGACCCGCCGGACTGGCTACCAGGGAGGAGCTCATCAAAAGAGGAGTGAGCAATATTGTGATAGACAACAACAGCAAAATCGGAGGTCAGTTTGTGATGCAGACACACCAGTTCTTCTTCTTTGAAAGGGAGAAGAGATTCGGAGGCATGAGGGGTTTTGACATTGCATCCACACTTGCCGGAGAGGATCATACCGGAATAATGCTGGACTCGGTTGTATGGGATATTCTCGAAGGCAAAAGGCTTGTAGTTAAGAATATAGCAAAACAGGAGCTCTTTTACATAGATGCAGAGGAGATTGTGGTTGCAACTGGTGCTGTTCCATTTATGCCCGCCTTTAAAAACGACGATCTTCCGGGAGTTTACACTGCAGCGGTTGTACAGAGAATGATGAACAAAGAGCTGACACTTCTGGGTAAAAATATACTTACTGTTGGCGCAGGTAATATCGGGTATCTCACCTCCTATCAGGCTATGCAGGCCGGAGCAAATGTCAGGGCAATCATTGAGGCAATGCCCAACGAGGGAGGTTTTCCGGTACAGGCCAACAGAGTAAGAAGACTTGGAATTCCCATCCTCACTTCACACATACTTCTGGAGGCAATACCAAATGAGGACCACACAGGTATCACAGGGGCAATAATCGCAAAATGCGAGAACTTTAAAGCAATCCCCGGCACAGAAATGCTAATCGAGGGTATTGACTGTATAAATATATGTACAGGGCTTATTCCTGATAACCAGCTCTTCAGAAAAGGCGTTGAGGTGTTCGGCAGAAAATGCCATGGAGTTGGAGATTCAGTAAGGATCGGAGAGGGAACATCAGCTGTGCTCAGAGGAAAACAGTGTGCTTACGAGATCCTTCAAAATCTTGGAATCAGATATAACTACGATGAATATCTGTCTGTATCCAAGGAATATATAGATTCCCAGCAACATCCCGTAAGAGTCCTTGAAAAACCTCATACGCCTTCAAAAGAGCGAATGAATTCAAAGGGATTTGTACTGATGGATTGCCTGTACGGATTCGCCTGCAACCCCTGCTCCTTTGCCTGTCCTCATGGAGCAATTACTAAGAGCTCTACTTCAACTGTCCCCCATATAGACTTTGACAAGTGCATTGGTTGCATGAGCTGCGTGTACCAGTGTCCCGGCCTGGCAATTTTCGGATATCAGCTTAACAAAAATTGGCTCTTCCTCCCCATCGAATACAAGGCGAATGAGGGGGCTGAGGTTTACCTGATTAACAACCAGGGGGAGATACTGGGAGAGGGAGTCATTGAAAAGATACTGGTTAAGGAGAACAAGACCAATGTTGCAAGGGTAAAATCCCTGACAATTGAAGGTGAGCAACTTACTGAGGCAAGAGGTTTTATAGTAAAGGAAAATTACCCGGAGAAGCTTTCTCTTAAAAAACTGGACAAACCACATGATGCAAAGACCTATCTATGCCATTGCGAAGATGTTACAGTGGAAAGCGTTATAGCTGCAATAGGAGACAGGAAGGTTATCTCATCAGATGAACTTAAACATATAACCCGTATAGGAATGGGGCCATGCAGAGGTAATAGATGCGTACCCAGAGCCAGGACTCTGCTAAGACCTCTTGGCATAGAGGTACTTGGCGACCCCACTCCCAGAGGCCCGATGTCAAACCTTGTAAATCTCGGTGAGATGGTGAAGGGCGGCAGACCGGAAAATGTTATATTGCCTTCCGGAAAGAAGAGAGAGATCAAAAAGGCCGGAGTGATTATTGCGGGCGGCGGCATAGCAGGTTCTTCTCTCTTTAGATATTTTTCAGAAGCAGGTTACAAACCTCTGCTTATAAACAACGGCCTTGGAAGTTCCTGGAGAAATATTGCAGGTGGCCGCCCCGCATTCTCACTGCCTGCCCTTGCGGACATTGCAAAACACAATCTTGAGATTTTCAGATCTATACAAGAAAAAACCAATATAAATCTAAGGCTGACCAAGTATGTAAATTTTGCCCACGATGAAGAAACTTACCGTTCACTGGAAGCTTCCAAAGCCTGGTCAGATGCATATATGGTGGATAAAAAAGATTTCAGCAAAGAGATCTCACCGTACTTCAATACAAAACTCAACGACTACAGTCACGCTCTCATCACCAACGAATGCTGGCAGGCCACACCCGGCCTTACCATCGATGCAGTAAGGCATATAGGCCTGGAACACGGTGGAACCATTATGGAAAACACTGCTTTGGTTGATCTCTCCCGTGACGGCAAAGGATACCGGGTAATTGTACAGAATGCAGGCAGGGAGTATCAGGAATTCTACACCGATCTCTTCATAAATGCACTGGGAAGTGAATCTGCTAAGTTTGCAAAAAAACTGGGAATTGAAACAGGATTATATCCGGTTAAACATCAGGCATTTATAACAAAAAGGCTTCCTCTTCTGGGTAAAAACGGAGGGCCTCTGGATATGCTGATAGACAGAAGAAAATTCAAAGGATTTTCTGCAGTTTACGGACAGCAGCTCGGAGAGACGGGACAGGTAATCGGCTGTGCATCCCCTGCTATAGATCCTAAAGAGACAGATAAAAACCTCAAAATAACCTCTCAGGAGTTTATGGAGGTTGCCACTGAGATCTTTACAAACTGGATACCCCGTCTCGCGGATGTAGGCTTCCAGGCTGTATGGAGCGGTTATTATGTAGAGCCAAGATACATTGTCGATCCTCAGCTAGGTCTCTTCACCGGAATGCGCGGACACGGATTCATGCTCTCCCAGTACATTGCCAGACTTTATGTCGATTCCCTGCTCGGCAAAGAGGTACCTGCTTACTTCCACGATCTCAGACTTGCAGGCCCAGGACTTAGCGAACAGGCATTTAAATAGAAACTCTACTTGCTCCCACCGCAAACTACTTTTCCGGTAAACGATTGATTTTTAATGCCAACCATTTTTTAAGCCAACCATTTGAAGGAGAGTATCAGTTGAGGGTGAGTGTCAATTGAAGGTGAGTGTCAATTGAAGGTGAGTGTCAATTGAAGGAAAGTGTTTCAGGACGGGACGTAGGTGTTAGCAAATTTTATAAAGTGTAGATTATAAGCGTTGTACAAATTTTTCAAAAAACTATACTGTAACCGTTCGTTGAGCCCCGCCTTGTATACAAAAAAAAAGAGATTAAAAAATCTCTTCTTGCGTTATCTCCATTTTGGATGAAGTCCATTTGTTTGGGAGCAGCTGGTATAGCTTAGTATGGTTGTGATCCATAAGTCTTCCCAGGATATCATTCAGATATTCATATGGATCTATATCATTCATTTTGCAAGATGCGATTAGTGAGTATATCTGAGCTGCCCTTTTCCCTCCGGCATGTTCTCCGCAAAACATATAGTTTTTCCTTCCCAATACAGGAGCTCTCATAGCTCTTTCGGCGGCATTGTTGTCTATTCTGAATGATCCGTTTCGCAGGAAGCCTATCAGGTAAGGGAACTCATTAAGAGC
>Ga0265294_10004072_pt1 | contig 18380 bp, 17 predicted proteins | sample MunlanPumphouse3_FD_192504 | JGI IMG/M metagenome (GOLD analysis project Ga0265294, IMG submission 192504) | Groundwater microbial communities from a municipal landfill in Southern Ontario, Canada - Pumphouse #3 | ecosystem: Environmental > Aquatic > Deep subsurface > Groundwater | place...
ACCCTTCACCAGAAAATCAAGGTGCTGCACTCATCCGGTATTAGCCCAAGTTTCCCTGGGTTGTCCCCGATTTGAGGGTAGATTACCTACGTGTTACTCACCCGTTCGCCACTCTCATATCCCCGAAGGGATACTACCGTTCGACTTGCATGCCTAATCCACGCCGCCAGCGTTCGTCCTGAGCCAGGATCAAACTCTCCATCATTATAAAAATGATTAGAACTGACAAGAGCTTCATTTCACTGTTTCTCTATAGCACTCTATAACTTTCAAAGATCATTCCTTGCCATCCGGGCAACAAGCTCAGCAGCAAGGTTTCGTCACTTTCTGAATAGCCCTTTTTTTGTCAATACATATTTTATGCCTTCATGCTACACAATGGGCATGCGTGCCGGCTATCTATATTGCCCACAGGATGATATGAAATGTGAAAAAAAGTTCAACCGCGTAGATTTTCTCCCCGCAGTTGACAACCTTACTTGAAGTCCAACCCCATTAGTTATCGTCACGATGCCGTTACCTTGTGGTCACAAAAGTAACGACAAGGTGACCACATCGTGACGATAACCAATGGGCATGAAAGCTTGTGAATCCCATGGCATCATTCAGGCTAAAGAGCAATAAGGGATAGAGGGTTTGCCATAGCCCTGAAAGAGAAAACCCGATGCCGTATGGCACCGGGTATATTTTTTATGATTCCTGGATCAGGATTACTTCATCATGATCATCTTGCGGGTAGAACTATAGGTTCCAGATTTCATACGGAAGAAATACAAGCCGCTGGACACCTGACGCCCGTTATCATCATTACCATTCCAAATGATTTGGTGTTCACCCGGGCTCATTGTTGAGTTCAGCAAGCTACGTACTTTCTGTCCCTTTTGGTTAAAAATATCCAGGCTAACTTCCGCGGTTTCTTTGACGCTGAAGCTAAGAGTGGTGCTGGGATTGAAGGGATTGGGGAAAGCGCCCTTGAGTTCAGTGGCGAGTACCGGAGCGGTGTTGTCGACATTAGGAGTGCTCTGGTAAACATTTCCGGAGCGGTTATAGCTTCCCATGTAGCAATTCCATTCAATGCTGTAAGCTGGACGTTTGATATCGATTACAAAGATTCCGGTATTGCTGGGGATCACTATATCCAGATCTCCATCCAGATCTATATCGGCCAGAGCAGCGGACACCTTGAGATTTCCTCCCACGTTAATGGGGAAGTTCGCGGATTCAGTCCCATCCAGGCGTACAGAGTGCAGGAGACCTGAGGTATCGCCGAAGATAATTCCAGCAAGATTATCGTGATCAAATCTTGCCACTACTGGGGTACAATCCACCATTTTGCCAACCGCAATGGGAGAGCCGGGAATATCCAATCCAGCCAAATCCATAACATGAATGTTACCGTTAGCAGTGATGAGGATGATCTCTTTGCTATCATCGTTGTTTACATCGGCTACAATAGCACTGGTCTTGATTTGTTCACCGATATTCTTTTGGAAGAGCACTGAGCCATCATGATTAATGGCATAAAGGTAGCCACTGGTGCTTGTTGCAACAAGGATTTCTGGATGATCATCACCATCCAGATTGGCTATTGTGAGAGCATTCTGACTGCCACCTTCAAGGCTTAACGGGAAGCCAGCGATATTTTGACCTGTTGCAGGATCGATGGCATTGAGACTACCGGAAAGGCTGCAGGCCAGAATCTCCAAAGTGCCGTCACCATTCAGATCGGCAACAGCAGCGGGAGCCAGGTAAGCGCCCGAAAGAGACACTGGGAAATTTGGATAATTGCTGCCATCAGGATTGAAGACCAGTAAAGAACCATTCTGAGTGATGGCAATCACTTTGGGATTGCCGGCACCTGTAAGGGTGGCGATGATTGGGCCATTCCGCAGACTACCACCGGCAGGATTGCTCCAAAGTTGAGTTCCGGCAGAGTTGAAGGCAACCACGTTATTTGTGGAAAGGCTTGCAGCAAAGCCAAAGGTACCATTCCCCTGGAGATTGCTCATGGCAATGGAACCCACCACGTTGGCACCCAAGTTTAAGGGGAAATTGCTCAATTGAGTTTCACCATTGAACTGCATAATGTTAATCTTGTTAAGCTGATCACCAAAAACAATTTCCTGAGTGCCATTGGCTTCGATGTCCACAAGGATGGGTGAACCGGAAGAAGCGCCACCTGCATCAACAGGCCAGCCTGCTTGCACCAGGGAAAGATTGATTTCGATTGGCAGGGTTTTGTGATAAGGGAAAGCAGAGCTGTTGTTTGCCCGGATATCGAGCTCGAAAAGAATGGGTTCGGAAGCCAGGGATGAAATGGTATCGAAAGTGAAAGTGCTGGTATTCCAGGCAGAGGATCCGGCAAACAGATACCCCTCCTGGCCATAGGTGGATACTGAATCCACAATGGTGATTCCGGGATAATTCGTTCTTAAGGTTGCAGTAAGGTTTTGAGCATCCATCCACAACACACCATGACCAGTCATAACATTACCCAGCTTGACCGATAAGCCGACAGTTTCTCCAGGATTGGGCACACCATCGCCATCGCCATTAATCTCGGTGATGGAAACATCTTCCTTGATGATATTAGGTATTTTATCATACATAGTAGCGGTAAAGGCATTGATGCGGCCGGTACCGAGTTTACCTACATAGCTGGGATTAAGATCATCAATGGGATCTGCAGTGTACATCAGACGGTCACGCAATTGCTGCGAAGTGTATTCAGGGTGTAAAGATTTTACGAGCGCAGCGACTCCAGCAGCCACAGGGCTGGCCATGGAAGTGCCGCCATACGAATCATAGCCATTGCCACCAATAATTGTTGAGAGGATGCCATCTCCTGGAGCGCAAATATCGATAGGTTCACCATAATCGGAGAAGCTTGCCTTGATATCGTTAACATTAGTAGCCGCAACGTTTAGGGCATTGGTGCAGTCAGCAGGATAATCCTGATAACTGGAAGTATGCTCAAGGTTTTCATTGCCAGCTGCGGCAACCACAGTAGCTCCAAGAGCGGTAACATAGTTCACGATGCTATTGGGATAAGTTCCGCTTCCGGGCCCACCCCAACTGGCATTGATGATGTCGGCACCTACTTCGCCGGCATATTTTACCTGATCATAGGCAAACTGGACACCGGTGGAATTCTGATTATCCGGGGCACCTTTGCAGGCCAGGATCGAGACGATCGGGGATGTTCCCACCACACCGATTTCATTGTGACCCACAGCACCAGCGCAACCAGCCACATGAGTCCCATGATCGTTATAAGCCCAGGTTTGGATGGGATTGTTGTCATTGCCCACAAAGTCCCAACCGACGAGGTCATCGATTTTATTCCCACCTTCGGCGGCATCGGCATTGTTTCCTCCAGTAATAGTACCGGCATCCCAGTTGATGGTCATGCCAGGAGCTTCTGCAGGATTGATCCAGAGGTTTGCCCGCAGGTCAGGATGATTCCATTTTACGCCGCTATCGGTAATGGCAACTACAACATCGTGGGAACCCATTACATAGTCCCACGCATCAAAGCTTTGCAAACGGGTGTGAGTATACTGCATAGACAGCATGGGATCATTGGGGACAAACTTTTGCCGATTGATGCCTTCCAACTCTGCATAAATCAGATGCTTATCTTTGCTGAGAGCTGCCACTGCTTCATCAATGCGATCGTCAGAAGCGAGCATAATGCGGTAGTGGTTCTGCAGATAGATACCATTGTCATTCCATGCAGGATCTTTGACATAGGGATGCATCTGTTTTAGTTCTACAATCTGGTATTCAACAGCCAGAGCGTCAAAGCTTTCCAGGCCTGTGTGAACCACACCGTTTTGGATAGAATAATCAAGCCTTCCGTCTATATTTGGGATTGTTTTTTCAGTAAAGCAGCCGATTATCGTGCGGGATTGAAACCAGTAGGGATCAAACTTCACGGCAAATGCGACTGTGCTAACAATGATCAGCATGAATAGAATCATCAGCTTTTTCATGGGCACCTCGGATTAGTTTTTTTTCATTGTTTTGGATCGGCTCATATAGTCAAGCCCTTTTTGTTCAAGGATAGACACTAATACAAGATAAGCTCTTCTTTTTTAATATAATTAGCAAAGTAGATATTCCTGACAAGTTCGTGCTTTCCTTCGCGTAAAAATGGGTCATCCTTGATGATGGCAAAGGCGTCTGTTCTGGCTTTTGCCAAAATATGTTGATCCCGAATCAGATTTGCAAAATGGAATTGAGGCATTCCGGCTTGTTCAAGGCCAAACAACTCACCCGGTCCCCGAAGTTCGAGATCCTTTTCTGCAACCAGAAAGCCATCATTGGTTCTGGCCATCGTTGCCAGGCGTTCCCTGGCCATCGCACTCAAAGGTTGATGCTCAATCAGAAAGCAATATGCCTGATCGGCACCGCGCCCAACCCTGCCTCTTAGCTGGTGCAATTGAGCCAGACCAAAACGTTCAGCATGCTCGATAACCATCACCGAGGCATTGGCTACATCAACTCCGACCTCAATAACTGTTGTGGAGACCAGTATGTTGATCTCTCCGGATTTGAAGCGCCGCATGATCTCATCCTTGATCGCAGCAGTCATTCTCCCATGCATCAAATCAACTTTATACTCTTTGAATACCTTGGTACTGAGGTATTCATGCAGGCGTTGCGCATCCAATAATGCCAGCTTTTCACTTTCTTCCACCAGGGGGCATACAAAATAGGCTTGCCTGCCCAAACTCAATTCTTTGTGCACATCATTGAACACAGTATCCAGCTTGCGTTCATTGCGAATCAGAGTGATAACTGCCTTTCGCTGGGGAGGCATTTCATCGATCTGGCTTACCTGGAGATCACCATAAACGGTCATAGCCAGAGAGCGGGGAATGGGCGTAGCAGAAAGGTAAAGTAAATCGGGATGATCACTGTGCCTGGCCAGGCTGGCCCTTTGCTCCACCCCAAAGCGATGTTGTTCGTCCACAGCAACAAATCCCAGCCGGGCAAAGACCACATCTTTTTGAATCAGGGCATGAGTACCGATAATGATCTGTCCGCTTTGGGTTCGGATCACTTCCTTCTGTGCGGCTTTACCCTTGTATGAGCCCCCTTTGAGCAGGATTATTGGTATTTCCAGGCCTTCCAGCAATATTGAGATATTTTGGTAATGCTGTTCTGCAAGAATCTCGGTTGGTGCCATCAAAGCAGCCTGAAAGCCGTTTTCAACTGCCAGCAGCATGGCAAATAGGGTTACAATGGTCTTCCCGCTGCCAACATCACCTTGCACCAGGCGCGACATCTGCTGCGCTGAGCACATGTCATCAAAAATCTCTTTGATAACCCGCACTTGAGCTTTGGTAAGCTGAAAACTCAGCCGAGCTTTCAATGCCCGAGTGAGCAGCTTTTTGTTTTCGAAGAGGATGCCATGCTGATTTTGATTGTGGTGCACGCGATGTCTGGCCCACATAATCTGACTATAGAAGAACTCTTCATAGACAAAGCGGGTACGGCACTGATCGATGCGATCCAGATGCTGGCCAAAGTGCATCATCTGCAAAGCATCCCTGCGTCCTTTGAACTGGTATTTTTCAAGGATATCATCCGGCAGTGATTCATGTACATAGGGCAGAAACTTCTCGAATGTATTAAGGACAATATTACGAATCTGAGCCTGGGAGATCCCTTCGGTGAGGGGATAGATGGGCAGAATAGACCGAGTTTTCCAAAAATCCCCTTCCACATCTTTATCGTCATCAATCAATTCAAAGGAAGGGTGATTCATCTGAAGCTGGGAATTGAACTCGCTTAGCGTACCGCTAAGCCAGATGCGGCGACCGGGCTGGAAAATCTTTTCATATGATGCCGGATAGCTGAACCAGACGCAAACAAGCTTCATCTGAGAATCGTTCACACCCAGATGAAGTATCTTTTTCCCCTTACTGCTACTCCGCACATCAATCCAGGAAATCTCGGCAGTTAAGGAAACCAGATCCCCAACCTGGAGATTCTGCAAGGTGGGATTCAGCAATCTGCTAAGATAGTTGCGGGGGAAAAACTCCAGCACATCCTGCGCTGAGTGAATGCCTAATCTGGCAAGCAACCGCGCACGATGCTCCCCCACTCCCTTAATGAACTTGACTGAAGTGGCCAGAGGATCAGTATTGGTGTTCTTTTGCTCCATGATGTCAAGATGAGCCAGAGCTAAAAGCTGTCAAGCAAGGGTTGAAAGACTGGAGCAAGCCAGAGATTCTGTCGCGGGTGAACCCAAAATGGGATCTACCGGTTTTTCTTCAGGCTATCCAACTGCGGTTTCACATGAATTTCATAGCATTCCGGACAAATGGAATGCGAGAACATGGTATCTGTATGCTCAGAGATGTAACCTTCCACTTCCTGCCAGTAATCTTTGTCGGCACGGATCTTTTTGCAATAGGAGCAGATAGGCAGCAGCTTTTCCAGAGAGCGGATTTGCATTGCCGCTTTTTCCAGTTCCTGACGTTGCTTTTCCATGCGTAGGGCGGATTTTACCCTTTGCACTAATTCCAGGTTTGAGAAGGGTTTACTGATGTAATCCATTGCCCCCAGTTCAAAGCTCCGGGCAAGGGGTTCCATGTTGTCGTCCAGGGAAGCAGCAGTGATCATAATGATGGGGATATTGGTAAGGGTGGGATCCTGCTTGATCCACTCCAGCACATCATAACCGCTGAATCCCGGCATCATGATATCAAGCAGCAAGAGATCCGGAGGATTATGAGTAACCTCCTCCATCATTGTCTTACCGCTGAAGAAAAGCTTCAGGTTTAAATATCCTGCCTGAGTGAGCACAGTTTTTATCAGCTTGAGGTTGATCTCATCATCATCTGCAACATAGATTTTCATATCTTTGATTTCATCGAAGTTATACATTGGAGCCTACCTCTCTTTCTTATGGCTATCAGCATAAATGAACATTTCGTCCAGAGTTTTAAAGCGATTGAACAGTGATACTGCTTCGAGTAGCTGTTTATCCTGGGACACAGTTATCTTGTAAGCTTCCAGATCACCATGAACTTTTCTTACCAATTCGCTTTTGATGGTGTTTTCGATGTAAGCGCGGGAGCTATCCAGATCAGCCATTGTATAAGTGATATCCTGAGTTTTGGCATAGGTGAGGAAATCCTGCATGATCCGGTCAGTAATCTCAGGATTCTTTGAGATATTGTGGTTGTGATCGATCAGATAATCAACTGCAAAGTTGAAGAAGACGTTTTTGCGTCTGAGATCAGCAGAAAACAGGGTCAAAAAGTCATTTTCCACCACGATGTCAGGAGTAATGCCACCGCCACCGTAGACCTCACGGTTTTGAGAAGTGTAATAAACCTTATTGTGGTTTTCCTCATCCTCTTTACTCAATTCGTCTTCGCTGACCTCTTGTCCTTTAAGTCTTTTATCATTGCTCATCTTGTGGATGCAGCGACCACTTTTGATGTAGTAGTAAGAAGTGGTAACCTTGATGCCATTGCCATTTGAAAGGGGCATCAATTGTTGCACACTGCCTTTACCAAAGGTATTTTTCCCTACCACAAGCCCTTTGTCCCAATCCTGGAGACTGCCGGCAAAGATCTCGGATGCAGATGCGGAAGCTTCATTTACCAGAACGATAATGGGATATTCCCTGGGCTTGGTGTTATAGCGAGTATAGAGAGCATCCTGGCGAGTGCGTCCCTTGGTTTCCACCACAAGCTTGTTTCCACCGATAAACTCGTTCACGGTATCCACTGCCTGATCCAGCAAGCCACCGGGATTGAAACGAAGATCCACGATCAAACCGTTGATGCCTTCCTCTTCCAGAGATTGCAAAGCGCTACGTAGCTCGGTAACTGTGTTTTCATTGAACTGACTGATGCGCAGATAACCCACGCCATTATCCATTTTAAAGCTGTAAGGAACGCTTTTGATCTTGATCACTTCGCGCACAATGGTAAAATCTATGGGGTTGGCGTTACCGGGACGAGATATGGTGATCACAACCGTGGAACCGACATCCCCGCGCATATGTTTGATTGATTCATCCGTGCTAAAACCTACAATGCTTTTCCCATCTACCTTGATGATGCGATCTCCAGCTGTGATCCCCATGCGAAAAGCTGGAGTGCCTTCAATGGGAGAGACTACGGTTATATAATCCCCAATTTTGTCGATTTGGATACCGAGCCCGCCAAATGAGCCCTTGGTGCTGGTAGTGAAATCCTTGAATTCATCTGAAGTAAAATAGGTGGTATGAGGATCTGTGGACCCCAACATCCCTTTGATGGCTGCTTCAATCAGCTCTTCATCCGAAAGCTCGGTAACATAATTCTGCCGGAGTTTCATCAGGACTTCGCTGAAGATCTGTAGTTGATTGTATACGTTGCCGGATCCCGGTCTTCCCTGGGCAAAAGCGTTTGTGGCAATCAAGAGTAGTGTGGCGGTAAGTATCCACACTCCCATGATTGTGAACAGGGCTGTGCGTTGTTTCTGCTTCATGCTATGTTCTCCTAACAGAATTTTAAAGCCCGAAGAATCTCTTGATGCAAGTCCTCCGGTGCTTTTGATCCATCAAGAACCAGATATCTGGATGCCTGTTTTTTGGCAATAAATAAAAACTGCTGCCTTACTTTTTGGTGGAAAGAGATATCTTCCAGCTCCAGGCGGTCCAGATTGCGCCCCTTGATCCGCTCCAATCCCTGTTCAACTGGAAGATCCAGCAAAATGGTGAGGTCAGGAACAGTGTGAAAGGTAGCATAAGCGGTTAGAGTATCAATGATCTCATCATCCAGATCCCGGGCTGCTCCCTGATAGGCATAGGTGCTATCATAGTAACGGTCACAAATCACAATCTTTCCTGCTTCAAGAGCAGGAATGATCAATTCTCCGGTGTGCTGGCAACGCGACGCGTTATAGAGCAAGAGCTCGGTTTCGGGAAGCATTTCCCGGCAGGCAGGATCCAACAAAATCCTGCGGATGGCTTCGGCAATCGGAGTACCACCTGGTTCCCGGGTTTTGAGATAAGGGATTTCCTGGCCTTGCAGAAACGCTTCCAAAAGCCGCACCTGTGTGCTTTTCCCGCAGCCTTCAATGCCTTCGAATGTGATAAATTTGCCTCGCATATCGCCTCACTGGTTACAGAATTGTATCGTGCAGATAATGCAGATCATCCCGTGAAGGATTATCAATCAGATAGTGTGCACCCCGGCTTTCCTTCCTTGAAAGGGCACTACGGATTACCGATGCGGCGATCACTGCCATATTTCGGGTTTCAACTACTTCACGGCGGACAGCATTATGCTGATAGAAGTTATTAATCTCGTTGTAGATGTTTTCCATGCGGGATAGAGCATACTTCAGCAAGCGCCGGGAACGTCTGATCCCCACATAGCCTTGCATAATGGTGCCGATGATTTCCCGGTTATGGCTGATAATCACCCATTCATTCTCGTTAAAATCTCCCATAGTACGCCAGGACGGTATTTTTGGGAATTCCACATATTCATCCATGCTGGGATGATTTGCAGCGTTATAGGCTACCACCAGGGCTTCCAGAAGCGAGTTTGAAGCCAGACGGTTGGCTCCATGCAGGCCTGTACACGCCACTTCTCCAGCAGCAAAGAGATTACGGATATCGGTTCTGCCGTCAATCGTGGAAATCACTCCTCCACAGAAATAATGCGCTGCCGGAGCCACTGGTATGGGTTCAACAGTGAAATCAATGCCGCGTTCCTGCAGCCGGTTATCAATATAAGGAAAGTGCTTTTTTAGCTGCTCCTTGGGGACTTTGGTGGCATCCAGCCAGCAAAACTTCTCCCCCCTGCGCTTCAGTTCGCTGTCAATAGCCCGGGAAACGATATCACGAGGTGCTAAACTGCTTTGGGGATGATAATTTTCCATAAAGGAACTGCCGTCAATCAACCGTAATTGTGCACCTTCACCCCGCAGAGCTTCTGAGATCAGGAAGGTTTCTCCCTCCGGACTCCAGAAGGCAGTAGGGTGAAATTGTACAAACTCCATATTGGCAAGTCTTGCTCCAGCCAGTCTGGCCATTGCCATTCCATCGCCTGTGGAAACATCCGGGTTTGTATTGTGGCTATAGATCTGAGCAGCTCCACCCGTTGCCAGCATGGTTTTACGAGCTTTGAACACGTCTACCAGATTGCTGGCAGAATCCAATACATAAGCCCCCCAGCACGATACTCCCGGAATGAAGCCATCATCATTTGTTACATGGTGCTGGGTGATCAAATCCACCGCTATCCGGTGTTCGTAGATATCAATGGCCTTGTTTGCAATGCACTGCTGGATCAGAGCGTCCAGAATCTGATGACCTGTACTATCAGCAGCATAGGCCACCCGGCGATGCGTATGCCCACCCTCCATAGTGAGAGAGAGGTTTTCCAGCCTGCGGTCATAGCTATCATCGCGACGGGTAAAATCTGTGCCAAGATCCACCAGGTACTGGATCAACTTTGGCCCCTGTTCAATGATCTGGCGGATCACTTGCTTCTTGCCCAGTTCAGCTCCGGCATTGAAAGTATCCTCAATGTGTTCTGCAAAGGTATCTCCAGCATCCAGAACAGCGGCAATTCCGCCCTGGGCGTACTCCGTGTTACAATCATTGAGGTTACGTTTGGTAACTACAGCAACCTTGCCTTTCGTAGCAGCCTGCAGGGCAAAAACCAGGCCAGCTATTCCGCTGCCTAAAACCAGGTAATCATATTCGTATGTCATTCTTCATCCTTAATGGGGATTTGCACACCCATCACGATGGCATCCTCGGGTGGTGTATGGTAGTAGTTCTTACGATAGCCCAAAGTCTGAAAACCCATCAGGTGATAAAGGGCAATCGCCTTGAAATTGGACTTTCGCACATCCAGATAGAAATACTGGACTCCGCAATTGATCAAGAACTGCATGCTTTTATGTAGCAGATACTTGCCATAATCTTCCCCTTGGTAAGAGGGGTCGATTGCAAAATTGATAATCACTGCCTCATCTGCAGCAGTGTGGTAGAAAATGTATCCGATCAGCTTTTGCTCCATGAACAAAACCCAGGAGTTTCGGCACAGAAAGTCCGTGAAAGCTTCTTTGGGCCAGGGGTCAACGAAAGCGCGTCCCTCGATCTCACAGATAGCCGGAAAGTCTGATTCCTGAACTGGCCGGATATCGAGCTTCATTGCTGCCTACATCTTCTCTGGTGCCGATATCCCCATCAGGTCAAACACAATCGCCATCACTGTCTTGGTGCTTTCCAACAGCATCAGTCTGGCCTGAGAGAGTTCCTTGGATTTGGGGCTCACGATCTGATACTTCGCGTAATAGCGGTGAATCATGGCAGAGAGATCTTCCAGATATGTGGCAAGACGATGAGGTTCCCTATGCACGGCAATCAGGGTCAGCAACTCAGGCAGATCGGCGAGTTTCTGGATTATTGCCAGTTCTTCGGTCTTATTCAGCTTTTGCACAAGTTCCTTTTTAAAGCTCTTGGGCCACACTTTATCCTTGCGGGCTTTCTTGATAATGCTGCAGATACGGGCATGGGCATACTGGCAGTAATATACGGGGTTCTCATTGTTCTGCTTCAGTGCCAGCTCCAGATCAAAGTTCAGATGCGCATTGGCTTTTCTGGCAATGAAGAAATAACGGGCAGCATCTTTGCCAACTTCATTGATCAGATCGTCCATAGTTACGATCTTGCCTGCGCGCTTGCTCATCTTTACCCGTTCTCCGCTTTCAAAGAGGTTTACCTGCTGCAGGAAGATGATTTCCAGCATACTATCATCATAACCCATAGCTTTAAAAGCAGCTTTGATGCGGGGCACATAACCATGATGATCAGGGCCAAAAACATCTATCAGGGTGGTAAATCCCCGCTGGATCTTGGTAAGATGATATGCCAGATCTGGAACAAAATACGTGATAGACCCATCGGATTTCATCAGAACTCTATCCTTATCATCGCCATATTTACTGGAAGCAAACCAGATTGCATCTTCTTTCTCGAAAGTACAGTCCGCTTCCGTAAGATAGGAAAGCACTTCCTCCACAACGCCTTCAGCGCGCAAAGTCTTCTCCGAAACCCAGCCCTCAAATACCACTTCAAAGCGTTCAAGGGACGTTTTCTGCATCTCCAGAAGTTCATTCAATGCAAATTCCTTCAAGTGTTCGATGCGATCCTTTTCGGTCATCATAAACACCCTTACGCCCTCTGCTGCATTCAATTTCTGTGCCAGATGCTTCACGTATTCGCCATGATAAGCTTCATAAGGAAATTCACCAATGTTATCGCCTTGCAGTTCCCGCAAGCGCAACTCCAGGGATTCTGCCAGAATATCCACCTGATTACCGGCATCATTGATGTAGAACTCACGAGTGGGAGCATAACCCACGCGTTTCATCACCCGGTAGAGAGTATCGCCAAATGCCGCAGCTCGGGCATTTACAATGTTTAAGGGACCCGTGGGATTTGCCGATACAAACTCCAGCAAAACCTTTTCTCCCTGCCCAAAATCTTGCTCGGAAAAACTGGAACCAGTTCCCCTGATATCCCAAAAGATTCGTTGAAAAAACGCTGGAGAGAGATAGAAATTGATAAAACCAGGGCCAGCAAGTTCCACCTTCTTGTAATCCTTATTCTTCTTGAGCTCTTTGATCAGAATATCCGCCAAGGCTTTGGGCGATTTCTTGTTCTCTTTGGCCAGAATCATTGCGCAGTTTGTGGAGTAATCCCCATGTTCAGTGTTGTTGGGAGTCTCCACTGAAAACTCTTTTTCAAAGCTCAACTCCAGGCGCTCAAGGCATTCGGTGATATGAGTATGGATGATTTCCTTGATCATTGTTTGTCCTCGTCAGGATTTCTTGTTTTAACTTTCTCAAACAGGTCGTCTATCTTGTAATAATCCCTGGTTTGCGGTAAAAAGATATGCACGATCACATCTCCCAGATCAATCAGGATCCACTGTGCGTTCTCCACGCCCTCTTTGCTAAGCACACTCAGGTGGTTTTCCTTGGCCATGTCAATCAGATGACTGGCAATGGCTTTGTTGTGCAAATCCGCATTACCTTCGCAGACCACGATTACATCTGTGTAATCCGTTTTCCCTTGAACTTCGTAGCTGCGGATGTTCTCGGCTTTTTTCTCCTTGAGCCATTCGATGATGGCCTGGTATTTGATATTGTCCTGCAATATCTCCTCCACTATGTCATTTGATGTAGGTTTCATAATCCCGTCCCACAATGATATCAAACTCAGCACTGTGGAACTCGTTCATTGCGCTTGTCCAGCGCTGAATCCCGGTCATTTTTTGCAATCTTTCCAAATCTTGTTTATCGCCCTTACGCATCACGATAATGGATTTGTCATATATTGGTCGAGGAGTATCTCCCAAACTAACTACTTCGATATTTTTGTGCGACATCGCGGCTGCAAACTCTGAAGCCAGCTGTTCATAACCGCAGCCATTCAGGATCACCACCTTGATCGCTGGCAATTGGTCCTCGCTATATCCATCACTGGCTGTCTTCCTGTTTATTGAGCGATAGTACAAGCCTACCGCCAAAGCAACTATAACAACCGCAAGGATTAAGAACCAACTGCCCCGCTTTGAAGACCACTTTTTCCCAGAGGGCTTTGTTGTCAAATCTATCTGTTCATCCATTGTCATTCATCACCCTTAGAATTGCATCCCTCAGCTTGTTAAATGTACTCTCAAAGGCCTCTGGGATTACCCGTTCTCCCCCAATTACACTCATGAAATTGCTATCCGCATTCCAGCGCGGTACCATATGGATGTGCACATGCTCGGCAATCCCAGCTCCCGCCGCACTGCCCAGATTGATTCCAATATTGATCCCCTCTGGATGATAGGCAAGTTTAAAGGCTTTTTCACATACTCGGATCAGCTCTGTTACTTCCTGCCAGGTCTGCAAATCAAGATCATTCAATGCACTTTTATGCACATAGGGCACGATCATCAGATGACCATTATTGTAGGGATAACGGTTCAACATGATATAGCTGAACTTCGCCCGATACACGATCAGGTTTTCCTGATCCTGCTGGCTGGCCATAGCCCGGCACATCACGCAATCATCGGGTTTTTCACCCAGGATGTAATCTATCCGCCAAGGCGAATACAGATATTTCTTAGTCATAATCCTCTTCATCAATCACTTTACTGGCAAAATCCAGGATTTCCCGATGTTTGATGTAGCTGTCGATCACCACATTGTGTCCCATTAAGATACTGTGATCGCTGATAATCGAGTGTTCCACGTAGCAATTGGGACCCAATTCCACACCTTCACTGATCGTGGTTTTACCCTTCAAGACGCAGCCCTGTCCGATCTCCACATCTGCTTCGATGATCACATCATCGCCGATATAGATCGTTGCTGGATTATGCATCATAACCCCGTTGTTCAGCCATTTTTTGCGAATCTTATCTACATACACATCTTCCAGATAGGCAAGCTGTTCCTGGGAGTTTACTCCGGATACCTCCATCAAGTCTTCCAGAATCAGGTTTGCCACTCTCTCCCCCGCCTGGTAGAGAATGCTAAGAGTATCGGTGAGATAATACTCCTTCTGTTCGTTGTCATTTTTGATCTGGGCAAGAGCTTCAAAGAGCCTGGCTTTATTGAAACAATAGATACCGGTATTAAACTCACCGATTTTACGTTGCTCCTGAGAGGCATCTTTATATTCCACAATCCCACAGATGTTTCCTTTATCGTCGCGCAGCATCCTGCCATATTTCCCGGCATCGTCCAGAACTGCAGTTAAAACTGTTGCAGCAGCTCCACTATTATGATGCTCCTGATACAGCTTGCCCACAGTCTCCTTGCTCAATAGTGGGACGTCCCCACACAAAATCAGCACATCCCCCTCAAAGCCTTTCAAGCTGTCTTCGGCCATTTGTACAGCATGCCCGGTGCCCAGTTGCTCCTTCTGTTCCACAAAGCATAACCGATCGTCTTCATTCAGGCATGATATCACTGTATCCTTTTTCCAACCCACAACCACTGCTACTTTTTCACAATCCAGAGCCAGGGCTGTATCGATTACTCTCTGAACCATCGGTTTATCGGCAAGGGGAAAGGTAACTTTGGCACGCTCAGATTTCATCCGGGTACCCTTACCAGCAGCAAGAACTATCGCTGCAAGTGTATTCATTTATCTCCTCCAGGTGAGCTGAGGTCATTTAGCAGCTCACGCATAGTCTTGTGTAATAATGGGTGCATTTGCTCCGGGATTAGTTCACAGAGCAGTTTCAAGGTAAACTCCCGGTTATGCATATCATAGTGTGGAATCACCAGATCATTGTAGTTCAGCACCTGATCTCCAGCCAATAAGATGTCGATATCAATATTCCGTGGCCCCCATTTGAAACTACGCATACGTCCCATGACATGCTCAATGGTCTGGATCCTAATCAATAGCTCTTCCGGATTAAAGGAGCTTTCCAGTTCCAAGACCTGATTGAAAAAATCGTCTTGATCCTCATAACCATAGGCCTTAGTTTGAGCTAGTGATGATTTGCGGAGAATCTTCACCGATTTGAGAGCACCAACCTTTTGGATAGCGGTCTCAATCTGTTGCTGCGGATTATTCATGTTGGAGCCCAAAATTATGTGGTAGATCATGCTCTGCACCTGGAAAGTTCTACTTCAACGCTTCTGAGGCTGCCCTGAATCGCCACCGAGGGTTTCTGAATCCAGATCACTACTCTATCCAGCAGGGAGTAACCCGCCAGCAGCTTATCCGCTATGGTATTGGCACAGCTCTCCAGCAGATGAAACTGCTGACCTTCCATAACTTCCCGGATGTCCTCATAAACCCTTGTATAATCCACGGTATCTTCCAGGCTACGTATTGATCCATCCATAGCCTCATTGGTATAAAGGCAAACCGACACAATGAAGCGTTGCCCCAGACGACGCTCTTCTACATGGACCCCATGGTAGCCATAAAACACCATTTCATTCAGTCGAATCTTCAATTTTCCTCGCTATCTCAACTTTGATTTTGCTCCCCAAACGACGGTCACAAAACCTTAATATAAAGAAACTAAACGCCATCCCTGCAAAAGCAAAAATAATGCTGGGCAATTCTGCCAGCCAGATGCTGGCCAGTATGAAACCCAAAAAGAGCATAACTACCGGCATCCCAAAGATCAACATACTAGCCATCAGCCTTCCCTGCGCGGAAATCTCCAGTTCTACTCTATCTCCTACCTGCAAGGGTAATTCACTCTGGAGATGAAATACCGCCGGAGTGCTTTTGGAAAAACACATTCCCCGCATGGCACAGGATTTGCAGCCTCCACCACGTTGGATTTCCACACTGACCTGACTTCCAGCGACAGCGCTGACTATCCCGGTATCCTGCTGTTGTTCTTCAGTCATCAATTACTTCCCTTGATCCTGGCAATGATGTTGCTACTGGAAAGGCCTTCGCTGAAACTCAGACTGCGAACTTCACCACCCGCTGCCAGTACCAGATCGGAGCCTACGATATCCTGAACCTGCCAATCCCCACCTTTTACCAGGACATCAGGTTGCAAGGCCTTGATCAATTCATAAGGTGTGTCTTCATCAAAAATACATACAAAATCCACTGCCTCCAAAGCAGCTACCACAATGCTGCGTTCGCTTTGGGGATTGATGGGGCGGGAATCCCCTTTCAATCTGCGCACAGAGGCATCGCTATTGAGACCCAAAACCAGCACATCCCCCAATCTTCGCGCTTCTTCCAGATACAGTACATGCCCTGCATGCAGGATATCAAAACAACCATTGGTGAATACCACTTTCTGTCCCTGACCTTGCAGCTGGCTCAAAGTGATTTGCATGTTTCTTTGGTCCATGATCTTATCGCACAGCATGAATATACTCCAGAATCTCTTCTCTGCTGGCGCTGGCCGTGCCCATCTTCCCACACACCACACCTGCGGCCTGGCTGGCCAAATCCGCTGCTTCAAATATACTGGCCCCAGCGGCATATGCCAGACTCAATGCACTAATCACTGTATCCCCCGCTCCCGAGACATCAAACACTTCACGGGCTGAACTGGGCAGATGTTGAGGTTGTTGATCAACCGAGAACACATACATCCCTTTGGATCCCCTTGTAACGACAAGATGTACGAGTTCCATCTTTTGCAAAAGCTGCCTGGCTGCAGCAAAAAACTCATCCTCAGTTTCAAAGTGTTGCCCCAAATTGCTCTGAAGTTCCAGGAAATTTGGTTTAAAAATATCCACTCCAGCGTAAGCAAAGAAGTTCTTCTGTTTGGGATCAACGCTTACCCGCACTTGATGGTTCTTACAAAATGCCAGAGTATCCCGGATCAGCTCCGGACTCAGCAAGCCCTTGTTGTAGTCCTCAATGATCAGGACGTCGCTATCTCTGAGATGTCTCTGCAGCTTTGCCAATACTTTTTCGCGCACTGAGGGATTGATATAGTGGGTATCTTCGTGGTCGATCCGCACAATCTGCTGATTCGCCGCTCCGATTCTGGTCTTAATCGTGGTTTTTCGGCTTTCGTCCCTGATCAATCCGGAGGAATCCAGCTTGCTGCTGATAAAGAGTTCTTGCATTCTGCTTGCGTTTGGGCCATTACCAATCACTCCAATCGCCATCACTTTAGCTCCAAGCGAAGCCAGATTCAAGGCCACATTCGCTGCTCCGCCCAAACGGTACTCTTCCCGGTTGATTTCAATGATGGGCACTGGAGCTTCGGGAGATATTCTCTGCACCTTGCCCCATTGGTAGCTATCCAACATCATGTCGCCAAGCACCACTACATTCAGCTCTGAGAATCCAGCGCAAAGCTCCTTTAAATCATTGATCCTGAGCATCAGCCACCCCCAGGGGGTAATTTCCAGTAAAACAAGCGTAACAATAGTCCTCAGCTTCTGATACACTGGATCGCAAGCCTGTCATATCAATATGTTTGAGGCTATCTACTCCGACCGCTGCTTGAATCTCCTCCAGTGATAAACGGTTTGCCGCCAATTCATCTGCAACAGGAGTATCAATCCCGTAGTAACAGCTATACCGCACCTGCGGACTGCCGATTCTCAGATGAATCTCTTTGGCTCCAGCCGCTTTGATCAGTCGCACAATCTTCCCGATGGTTGTTCCCCGCACAATGCTATCGTCAATCAATACGATGGCTTTACCCCGGAAAAAGTTCGGCAGCACATTGAACTTTTGCCGCACACTTTCATCCCGTATGGTCTGTTCCGGTTTGATAAAGGTTCTCCCGATATAGTGATTCCGAATCAATCCCAACGAGAGGGGAATCCCCGATGCATTGCTATAGCCCAAACCGATGAAATTTGATGAATCCGGTACTGGAACCACATAATCC
>Ga0265294_10004073_pt1 | contig 18378 bp, 19 predicted proteins | sample MunlanPumphouse3_FD_192504 | JGI IMG/M metagenome (GOLD analysis project Ga0265294, IMG submission 192504) | Groundwater microbial communities from a municipal landfill in Southern Ontario, Canada - Pumphouse #3 | ecosystem: Environmental > Aquatic > Deep subsurface > Groundwater | place...
TTTTCAAAGACCAATTGATAAACTAAATAGGGTTGGAGATTTATCTTATAGTTTATTATTTAATAGTCCAAATGCTTGTTTAGTTACAGATTCAGAAAATAGTTTTTATTTATCAGGAACAACAAAGACATTAACAAAAGAAATGCTTGCAATCCCTTCTGATTATAATTGTAATGTTACTGGTTTAACTGTTGCTGGTTGCACAACCACCGCTCCAATAACAGGCGATATCTATGTTAGAAATTTTGAGATTGCAACCTGTACTACTAATCTTTCAAAAAAGGAATATTTAACTTGTATAACTAGTAATTCTTGTCTAAAGATTTCAAACACATCTGGAACATTAAGAATCTGGAAAGGTAATTAATTATGAAAAAAGGATTTATATTTTCAATGTCTGCTATTTTTTTTGTAGCTTTAGTTATTTTATTTTTTAGTTTATATGCTTACGTTTATCAAAAAACAAGTTACAGAGAAAGAATAAATGTTAATGAGCAGAACATGTTTAAGTTTTTAGATAATCAAAGCTCTGATTTAGGTGCAAATTATCAAACAAAATGGTGCTCTGTTCATTTAGTTTATGATCCAAATTTGGAGTTAAATGCTCCAAGCACATTAGTACGTAAAGAATATTGTGAAAATTATGAAACAAAAAGGTTTATTTGAATTGTTTTTTATGTTAATAATGCTGGTTTTATTTTTACCAGTTGCAACACAAAAAAACATTGTAACAACCCCAAGTGCACAAGCACAAGCAAACAATCTTGCACTTCTTGCAGATTATGCTTTAGCAGATGCTTTAGCTGATGGCACTTATCTTGATTGTAATTTAGATAGGAGTGAGACTTTAGTTTCAAGTTATTTTAAAAATCTACAAAATTATTATAATTCTAGTTTAGGCACAAATTGCCAGATTACAAACCTTGGTAGTTTAGCGAGTTCTAATAATTATACAGGCACGTCAACCATCACTTGTGATTCAGACTCTATAAGAAATAAAACAGAATATAAAAAAGATTTAAAATATAGTAAAAAAATTAATTTTAATCACGATGTAAACAACTACACCTGTATAGAAACCTGCACGATTAGCATACAAGACAATTATGAAAACACATACACACCCGTAGATAAAAGCACATCAAAGTCAATTCCAGGATGCGTTGTTCCGTAGTTGTTTTTAAAGATTAATTTGATTTTTGAACCTAAGTTATTGGAATATTTCGGGATTAGATTCTACAACAATAACTTCTGGGAAATTAGAAGCAATTGCTACAGTTTGGAATAACAGTTTTTCTTCAGCAGCAATACACACTTTATCTCCGCCATTAACTGGCGAATTTACTATTGTTGCAGATCTAGAATTAGTAACACCAAATAGTTCCAATTCAGCAGACCATTTATTATATATTGATGGAACAGATGGTGATGCTTTTGTTGGACTTAGTTATGTTGGAACAGATTTAAATTTCTTAGCAGATATTAATGGTAGTTGGGACACATCTAATTTTTCTGCAAGCCCATACCCTTCAACAGTTAAATTAAAAATAAAAAGAAATTCAAGCAATTATCTAACTTTAATAATAGAACATCCAACACAAGGAGAGTTATATAATTTTAATTCTAGTAATTTCACCGGAAATATAATTGATGTAAGATTAGTAAATTTTGATAATGGTAGCATTAAAAGTATTCCGGCAAAATGGGATTACATTACTGTTCAAGACAGAGAGCAATAATCTACATAGTATAATAATATCTGTTCTCTTTCTTTTGTTCTTTGTCTTTTTGTGAGTCTGGTTTATTTGCTCTTGGTCTTTTAGTGTCTTTATCTTGTCTAAAAGTTAGTTCTTCTTCTTTTAAAAATCTATTAAACGCCTCTTGAATGTCAAGTATCTTTTCAGCATTCCCGACTTTTCCACATTCTCCTGTAAATAACAAAACCCTATCAGAAATATAATCTAACAACAAAAGATCATGATCAACAACAAAAGCACATTTTTCAGATTTAGTTATAATATTTTTAATAGCAGTAGAAACTACAAGTCTAAGTTCAACATCTAAAAAAGCACTAGGCTCATCAATTAGATAAACATCAGCAGTTTTTGAAAGACAATAAGCAATAGCAACCTTTTGTAATTCTCCACCACTAAGTTCAGAGATCTTTTGATCATAAAGTGTTTCTAACTCAAATTGTCTTTTAAGTTCTAAAGACAAAATTTCTTGATCTATTTCTTTTTCCATAAAGATATCTCTAACTGTTTTTTCAGAATCAATGTCTATATATTGTGATTTATAAGACACTTTAAGTTTAAGATCAATATCTTTATCGTCTGCTTTTTCAAGACCAGCAATTGTTTTAATAAATGTAGTTTTACCAATAGCGTTAGGTCCAAGAATTCCAATAACTTCTCCTTTTTTCACTTCACCTTCTTTAGCATTTAGTTTAAATGTTCCAAGTGTTTTTGAAAATTCAGGGTATTTAAAAAATTCTTGATTTTTAGTTATTCCTTTGTCTTGCGTGTTATTAAAAATAATATTATATGTTCTAATTCTAATGTTTTCTTCTTTTAAAAAACCATCTAAAAATTCATTAATCCCTTTTTTTGTAGTTTTCTTATTTGAAGAAATACCATAAGCTTGTTTCTGTCCAAAGAAAACATGTGTAAAATCACTAATGTAATCTAGTATTGCAAGATCGTGTTCAATTAAAAGCATTGCAGAATCTTCATCTATTTTTTGTCTTAAAATCTTAGCGATTCTAAATCTTTGTTTAATATCTAAAAAAGTAGTATATTCATCAAAGAAATAAAGATTAGCATTTTTTAAAAGAGTAGAAGCAATAGCAACTCTTTGTAGTTCTCCACCTGAAATCTCTTGTGGCTTTTTAGTAAGTAGTTCACTTAATTCTAATTCTCTAATTATTTTTTCTTTTTCTTCAATATTTTCTGAAATCGTGTTAAGTAGTTCTCCAATTGTTTTATTATAAACTTTAGGAATATCTTCTACTTTTTGAATTTTATAAGCTACATTTATTTTTTTATTATTTAAGTCTTCAAAATGACTATAGATTGCTTTTCCTCTATAATATTCTAACAAATCCTCTAGGCTTCCTTTCTTAGAATAATCTCCAAAATTTGGTAAAAGATTTCCTGAAAGAATATTAAGCGCAGTAGTTTTACCAGCACCATTTCTTCCAATAATTCCAGTTATAAATCCTTTTTCTACAGTTGGTAAAGAAAATAATCTAAATTGGTTTTTACCATATTGATGTAAGGGCTTATCTAGTTCCATTCCTATGTTAATAATTGAGATTGCTTTTTGAGGGCATCTATTTTGACAGATTCCACAACCAGTACAAAGTGTTTCATCAATGATTGGAAAGATATCTGGAGGAGTAACAAGTATTGTTTCATCACCCATTCTTACGCCAGGGCATAAACGCTTACAAAGATAATTACAACTCTTTGGTTGACATTTGTCTTTATCAAGTATTGCTATTCTTATATTTGCCATAAATTTCATTCCAACAATTTAGTGTATTGTTTCTCAGTTATCTTTGCACCAAGATATTTAATCTCTTCAAGTGTTAAGTCAAAATAAGTTATTAGATCTTTAGTGCAAGTGTTTGTTTTTGCAATTATAAAAAAGAAAGGAAGATAGTGTCTTAAAACAACTCTTTTAGAACAATGAGTCTTATGCTTGATCTTTTCTACAACTGCTTTTTGTAAATTTTTTTCTTTAGTTGTAAACATTCTTAAGACCTTAGGAAACTGAAAAGGAATGTAAGTTCCAGCAGGTTCTCTTTCTTTTCTAGAGTAAGCTACACCAACAGTCAAGTAATCAAAAACATATTTAAGCATAACCCAATTATTTCCTCTAATTCTGGAGTTACTAATATCTGCTTTACTTAAATTTTCAAAAGCTCTTGCAAGGTTGTTAGGGTTTCTATATTGTCTTGGAACATTCTCTTCAATCCAAGCAAATAAAAGACTCCAATCTACACTCAAAGAATCAACAACACCTCTAGTTTCATAAAAGTCTTTAGGATAGAATATTTTTTGTAAACCCTTAAAGATGTCTTCGTTTTTCTTACGGTCTCCAAGTGATTCAGTATCTTCTAAAGTTATCTTCTTATCAAAAGAAAGAGTATAGATGTCAATCATTAAGGCTCTAATATCGTTTGCACAGTTTTCAACAACTGCATTTAAAGAAACGATATCATATTCTATGTCTTCAGCTTCACAAATATCTTTAGCAAACTTTAATATTGATTGTTTATAAGGCAAATCAAACTTAACTTGTTGACATTTTTCAAATAAAGGCCTAATCTTCTTATTCTCATAAGGGTCGTTAGCAATAAAAACAATTGGTTGTATTGACTTTTCAATAATCTTTTCAAACTCAGTAAAAAACCCATAATCTTCGCCTCCTCGTTTATCTGCAATAGAATCAATCTCGTCAACGATTACAAGCCTAGTCTTAGAAAAAAGAGTGTTACTAGTACACGCAACAGTAAATAGACTCTTGATTGCTTCTTTATCTCTTAAATCAGAAGCATCTGTGTTTAGAATAGCCCAGCCATTAACTTTAGCTACAAGGTTAGCAGTCAATGTTTTTCCAATCCCTGGAGCCCCATAGATAAACAAAGGTTTCTTATGCTCTTTACTCCATTCCTTAATCTCTTCAATTGCTTTTCTATTACCAACAATTTCATCAAGAGACTTAGGAGTGTGTTTATCAAAAAAGTCTTTCATAATATAATATACTTAAGAAAGTATTAAAATAGGTTTATATTCTTTTACAATTATAATTAGCTTTTTAAACCATTTGTTGTTTTATTTTATTTGTTAAAATTAAAAAAGAAGTGAAAATATGATATCTACAAAAAACATATCTTTGTTTAAAAAATGTTTAGAAACAATTGCTCCAATAATTCCTGAAACTAATGTAAGGTTTAAGGATGATGGAATATATATCAAAGCAATAGATAAAACACAGATATTGTTAGTAGATTTGTTTCTTTCAAAGAAAGCTTTTGATAGTGGATATGTTGTTGATCCTGCTCTTGTAGGAATTAATATTCTAGAATTAAAAAATATGATATCTAGAAGCTTTGAAGGAGATAAACTTTCTTTAAATCTTAAAGATCAAGGAATTGATGTCTTATTGTCAGGAAGACTTGAGAGAAATTTCCATTTACAATTTATGGATCTCTCTGAACAAGATATAAATCTTCCAGAGTTAAAATACGAAGTTGATTTTACACTTAATGCAGGATTATTAAAAGAAATATTAAAAGACGTTAATCTTGTAGCAACCACGTTAATCTTTAAAATACAAGACAATAAACTAATAATTGAAGCAAATGGAGAAAAAGGAAACATTAAAACAACACTTTCAGAAATAAAAGTTAAATCTAAAAAGAATTTTTCAGTTAAGTTTTCTTTGGCTTTTTTAAGTAACATAACTAAAGCCATGGATAATGATAAAGATTTATTAATCAAATTAGGTGAAGATATCCCTATCTATCTAGAATACAACTTAAGTAAAGAATGTAATATTAAATTTTATTTAAGTTCTATGTTAATCTAAAGAGAAAACAAATGGAAACTTTAAATCCTGTAATTAAGAAATTAACTTTTAGAAACAAAGCTGATTTTTATCAGCACATTATAAAGGACCCTAGTTTTTTAAGTTCAATTGTAGATATTCACAAATCCGCAGAATCTTCTTATTTTCTTAATAGAAATCAATTGTATGAGTTCTTAATTTCTTCTTTAAAAGACAGCATTACTATATTTTTCTTATATCATAACAAAGAACCGATAGGCGTAATGTTAGGATATCACAACACAAAATCAAAAGGCGAATTTACCTTAAGTTCTGTAGCTATAAAAAAAGAATATCAGAGAAAAGGATTTGGCAAAGTTTTTTTAAAAAAAGCATATTTGGAATTAGAGAAATTAGGATACACTCAAATAAGTTTAGTTGAAACCACACAGGCAATTAAGAAAACTAATGAAAATATAGTTTCTAAAAATTCAAAGAGATTTACAAAAGAAAAAAGAAATGGAACACTTATTAAATTTAAATCAAGAGTTAAATAGTTTATATAATCTTTAAAGAATAAGTTTTGTTTATTCTTTTAATCAAATCGTCTTTTTTTGTTCCATCTTTAAAAGCATTAGTTATTACTTCCCAAATCGTTTTAACAGGAATTATTTTTAGATTTTTTAAAACTTCAGGAGATAAAACTAAATCTTCTTTATTTGATTCAGGTATAATAACTGTTTTTATCTTTGCTCTTTTTGCAGCATTAACTTTAGCAGTAACTCCACCTATTGGTAAAACTTCCCCTCTAATAGAAAGAGACCCAGTCATTGCAACGTCTTGCTTAATTGGAATTCCTTCAAGAACCGAAATGATTGCTGTAGCTATAGAGATTGAAGCAGAGTCTCCTTCAACATTATAGGTTTGAAGAAACTGTATATGTATGTCATAATCGCTTATGTTTTTTCCAGTTAATCTTTTTATAATTGCAGAAACATTATCTACTGATTCTTTAGCAATATTACCTAACTGTCCTGTAGCAATTATTCTGCCTTCATTTTTAGATTGTGCTGGAGTTATTTCGCATTCAATAGGCAATAATAGCCCAGCATCTGTGTCGCTCATAACCGCTAAACCATTAACTCTACCAATGGCATTTCCTGTTGTTTTAAAGATATCGTAGTCTTTTTTAACAATCATCATCTTGTTAACCATTTGTTCTTCTAAAGTCTTTGCTGTTGTTTTTGCTCTTAAAACTATATCTCTTGTAACTAGTTTTTTATTTTCTTCAATAGCTAAGTCTCCAGAAGCCCTAATAAGTCCACCAAGCTCTCTAAGTTTAAGAGTTAAACTATTTTTTCTAGTTGCTTTCTTTCGTGCTTCAAAAATCATTTCATCAACTGCATCTTTTGTAAAGTGTGGTATTTTTTTATCTTTTGAAACTTCTTGAGCAACAAACTGCACAATCTTATTTCTATTGTCTATAGTGTCAGGCATATCGATATTCATATGACACTCATAACCAGATCCTCTTATTCTAGATCTTATTGCTGGATGAACTTTCTCTAGATCATTATAGTTTCCTGCAGCAATTAAAATAAAATCACAAGGTGCTGGAGTTGTTCTAACCATTGCTCCACTTGACATTTCTGATTGACCAGTAATACTAAACTTCTTTTCTTGAAGTATTGTTAAAAGATCTTGTTGTGATTTTGGAGATAGTGCTGAAATCTCATCAATAAATAATATTCCGCCATTTGCTTTATGTATCATTCCAGGAACAACTCTATAATGAGGAGGGGTTCCAAGACCGCCAGACTGTAAAGGATCATGTAAAACATCTCCAAGAAGAGCGCCAGCTTTAGCACCAGTTGCATCAACAAAAGGAACTTCTTTTTTATTAGAATTATCAATTACAATCTTTGGAATTAATGCTCTTTCTTTATTCATCATCTGCATACTTAAAGCAGTTGAGACCATTAAAAATCCAGATAATATTAACATTGCAGCAAAAACAACATCTGGAACCCACCCAAGTCTCCAAAAGACAATAGAAATAATTAACCAAAGAGTTGGTAGAAAAAAACCAATAATTTTACCAGCCCCCATTTGTCTTGCTGCTTCTAGTTTTGCATTATCTTTTATTTTTTTTCCATCGCCAGCAGGCACTTCTTTAATTATTGGCGTGTGCGTGTCTTCAGGATTAGGATAACTTAAAATATCAGTTAATTTATTTGTAGGAAGCATTTCAGCAAGAGCAGAAGCTATCATTGATTTTCCAGTACCTGGCGCACCAATAAGCATTATGTGTCTTCTTTGTCCTGCAACTTTTTTAATTAAGTTAATTGAAGCATCTTGTCCTATAACTTGATCAATAATTTTTTTAGGAACTTCGATTTCGCTTGTGTCGTTATAAATTAGTTCTTTAACTTCAGGATTAATTTCAATTTTCTTAATTGCTTTTTTATTTACCATAATTAATTTTCCTTTAAATTTAATAAAAATAAGTATATATTATATGTTCCAATTTTATTAAAAACATATTTGTATATATCTTATTTATGTCAAACAAAATAAAAATTGTATTTTTAGGAAATTGTGCTTCAGCACCAACCTCTTTACGAAATTTAACAAGTGTTTTAATTAATTATAACGGTCAAGGTTATCTCTTTGATTGTCCAGAAAACACTCAGCAACAAATCATGAAATCAAAATTAAGTGCTATGAAGATCAATGATATTTTTATAACACATATGCACGGAGATCACTATTTTGGTTTGTTTGGTTTACTTTCTAGTTTTAAATTAAACAACAGAACAAACGAGATTAATATTTATGTTCCAAAAGGAGAAAAGAAAAACTTAGAGCATTTAATTAATTTAACCATTTTTGATAAACACAAACCAGAATATAAAATAACTATAAAAGAAGTCGAAAAAGGCAAGATTTTTGAAAATCAAGAAATAGTAATTGAAACTTTGCCTTTAGAGCATAGCATTAAAACAAACGGCTATATTTTTAAAATTAAAGACAAGATTGGAAAATTCAATAAAGAAAAAGCACTAAAGCTAAAGATTCCTGAAGGTCCGTTGTTTGCTAAACTTCAACAAGGCAAATCAATTAAAATTAATGGAAAAACAATAAAGCCAGAACAAGTAATGGATTATAAATTTAAAAAATTAGGTAAAAAGATAGCTTATTTAACAGACACAGCAGTTCTTAAAAAAATCCCTAAAATTTTAGAAGGAACTGATTTGTTAATACACGAGTCTACTTTTTTTAAAGAAGATGCAGAGAAAGCAAGACTTGTAAAACACACTGTTGCGCAAGATCTTTTAGTCTTTTCTAAGAAAGCAAAAATTAAACAACTATACTTAACACACATTTCAGGAAAATATACAGATTTAGAAGAACGAGAAAAACAATTACAAAAACAATTTAAAAATTTAAAAATTGCAAAAAACCTAGAAGAAATAGAAATTGAAGATTACTTATAAGTCCATTCTTTTCCGGGCGCAATAACAACTGGTTTAACTGTATATCTTGTGCCTTCAAATTTTTCTTTTAGAGAAAATGGATTTTGTTTAATGTGATCAAAAGTATTGTAGTGCATTGGAATTAGATATTTTGGTTTTATCTTTTTTGCAACACTAACAGCACTTATTAAATCTAATGTAGTTTTTCCACCAATTGGTAAAATTGCAATGTCTGCTTTTATGTTGTCATGTTCTTTTGTCATAAAAGTGTCTCCTGCAAAATAAATACTGTTTTTTTTATTTGAGATAACATAACTTAACGGATAAAAAGCAGTTGGGTGGTGTGCAGGGTGTGCAAAATAAGAAATGTCGTTTATTGTTTTTTTTTCATATTCATCAATTGCAACTTTAGAATTTATATCTGTGTTAATTTTATTTAATACACTTTGATGTGCAATTATTTTTGGATTGTGCGTTTTTATTAATTTATTTGTGTTGTCAATATCAAAAGCATCAAAATGTTCATGGCTAATAAGCACGGTGTCAATTGAAGGTAATTTTTCTAAAGGTAAAGCGCAATCAATAAGTCTTTTGTAACTGCATCTTGTGTCGTTATTAAAATAAGGGTCAGTCAGGATATTTGTTTTGTTCATCGAAATTATAAAAGAAGAATGTCCTAAATATTTAATTTTTATCCCCATATAAATTATAAGTTTGGAAACATATATAAAGCATACATCTATTTACCCTGAATGCTTCATTTTTATAAACGTTATTGTACAATATATTATATTAATAGATATAAATATTTAAAAGGGAAAATATGAATAAAAAATATTATTTAGTAATGTTAAGTTTTTTGTTAATAATAACAAACATTTCAGCATTGCCTTTAAGTGATTTTGAAATCACCGTTAATATTTTTTCTCCATCTTCTTCTAAAGTTACAGAGAACTGGGTTGTAAATTACCAGACTCCTGAAGAACTAACTGAATTTAAAGAAAGAATATTAAAATCAAGTACAGATTTAACTGAATTACAAAAAATTAATCCAGACATTAAACCGCACATCTATATTAATCAAGATAAAATAAAAAATAGAAAAATCTCTTTTGATGAAGTTAATGCAATTTTAAGAATAGAGTATGATTTAGAAGATCATAGTTTAATTAAATATTTAGATTATCAAGAACAAATATTTTGGAGATTTAATGAAAATTTATTTAATCAATTCGTAGTTAATGGATTATTTAGTATTCCAAAGTCTTCAAAGATAGTTATTGAACTTTATAATCCATTAATTATTGGAGACGTTTCTCCTCAGACAACTCAAACAGAAAACACAATTACTTGGAGTGGTGTTTCAACAAACGAATTAAAAATAATTGCAATTGAAAAGAAACCACCAAAACCAACATTTGTTGTGTCTAATATTTTTTCTAAGGATTTTTTGAATAAGTCTTATTTTAATATATTGTATGTTTTTTTAGTTATTGTTTTAATATTGTTAATTTTTAGAAATAAAGTAAGTTCTGGGATAAAAAAATTTATAACAAAACATTCTGTTATAAAACCAAGAAAACAAATTAATGAGATTGTTGATTTTGATTTTGTTAATAAAAAATAAATTAAAGAGAAAAACATGGTTTTAAATTTTACTGCAATTGAAGCAAAAGTTTACGAAGAAATAAAAAAACAAAAAGAAATAGATTTAGATTATCTTTTAGCTATAGATGAATCAAAAGATAAAATTAGAAGAGCAGTTGAAACTTTAAAATCTCAAGGAACTATTGAAGAAGTTATAGAAAAAGAACCTTTTTATGAGTTAGATTGTAACGGCATAGATGCTTTAGAAAACGGCTTTATTGATGAGCGTTTTTATAATTATTTAAAAGAACATGAGGTTTCAATATCTCAAATTAATTCTTTAGAAATATCAAAATTAAAAAAAGAAGAAGTTGTTTTGGCATTTGGCATTTTAAAAAAAGAGCAACTAATTGAAATTATTGATGGCAAAATTGTTTTAAGAAAAGATTCATCCGAAAAATATGACGAATTAAAAAAGACATTACAACAGATTAAAAATCAAGAAAAAATAATTTCACTAAATGCATTAGAAGAATTACAGAAAAGAAAAGAATTCATAGTCAAAAAAGAAAAGCAAAAAAAATCCTATAAATTTTTAAATTTAATAAATTATGAAATATTAGAAGATCAAATTCTTTATTTAACACCAGATATTTTAAAATCAAAAGAAATATCAAACTTAGATTTCAAAGAATTTGAAGTTACAAAATTACCGGTCCCTAAAGACATAGGAAGAATTCATCCTTTAAGATTAGTTTTTAGACAAATAAGAGAAGTATATCTTGAAATGGGATTTAAAGAGATGAAAGGGCCTTATGTAGAAACTTGTTTTTGGAACATGGACGCAATGTTTATTTCTCAAAATCACCCGGCAAGAGATGTGCAAGATACATTTTATCTAGAAAAAAAAGGAGATCTTCCAAAAGATCAAGAACTGATTTCTAAAGTTTCAGAAATACACAACAATGGTTGGAACACGGGTTCTACCGGTTATAAATATGTTTGGGATTTAGAAATGGCTAAGAAATTAGTTTTAAGAACACATACAACAGCAACAACTTACAGAACCCTATATAATCTTTCAAAAGAAGAAAAGGAAAATTCGAAATATTTTTGTATAGATAAAGTTTTTAGAAATGAAACCATTGATTTTTCTCATCTTCCTGAATTTCATCAAGCAGAAGGATTTATTATTGGGGATGATTTATCTCTGGGAGATTTAATGGCTTTTATTAAAGAGTTTTTTAAAAAATTTGGAATTACAAAAGTTAGATTTAAACCAACCTATAATCCATACACAGAACCAAGTGTAGAAGCTAGTGGTTATCATGAAAAAACAAAAACTTGGTTGGAATTAATTAATGCAGGGATATTTAGACCTGAGTCGTTGGCTCCATTTGGAATAAATAAAACTGTTATTGCTTGGGGTTTTGGTATAGAAAGACTTGCAATGTTTATTTATCAAAAACCAATTAAAGACATTCATGGAGACGAAGCAAATCTTGATTGGTTAAGAGATTACGTTGTTCCAAAAACAGAAATTTAAGTGAAATTATGGCAACTATTGATTTATATTTTAATGAATTAAAAAAAGAACTTAATAAAGAATATTCTTTAGAAGAATTTGAAGAATTGTTATTTAATTACGGTCTTGAAATTGACAGCTATAATAAAGATACAGACGAAATAAAAATTGAAGTTACTGCTGAAAGAGTTGATCTTTTATCTAAAGAAGGTTTATTAAGGGCGTTAAAAATTTACTTAGGGATGTCTAAGCCACTAAATTATTCTTTTAAAAAATCTGGTTTTTCACTTAATATTGACGATTCTGTTAAAGATTACAGGCCATTTAGTGTTTGCGCGATTGTTAGAAATTTAAAATTAGATGAAGACAAATTAAAACAAATAATAAATATTCAAGAAAAATTACATTTAACACTTGGAAGAAAAAGAACAATTGCGGCAATTGGTATTTATCCTTTAGATAAAATTAATTTTCCAATAACTTTTTTAGCAAAAAATCCAAATGAAATTAATTTCATTCCTTTAGGTCAAACAATAGCACTTAACGGTAAAGAAATATTGACACAAACAGAAACTGGAAAAGACTATGCTGTTCTTTTAGAAAACAAAGATAAATTTCCAATATTTGTAGATAATTCTGGAGAAATTCTTTCAATGCCTCCAATAATTAATTCAGAAAGAACAGGAAGAATTACAGAACAAACAAAAGACGTTTTTATAGAGTGTTCTGGTTTTGATCAAAATAGACTTAATCAAATACTTAATATTTTAGTTTGTGTTTTTGTTGATTTTGGTGGCGAGGTACAAACTGTTGAAATCAATTATGGTAAAAGTTATAATCTTAAGTCTATAAATACGCCGATTGTTGAAGAAGAAAAGAGATTAGTTTCTTTAAGTCATATAAATTCACTAATTGGAATAAATATTGATATTGATTTAGCGACAACCCTTTTAGAAAAAATGGGTTACAAATGTAAAAAATTTGGCAAAGACAAAATAGAAGTAGCAATACCAATTTATCGTTCAGATGTTTTACATGAAGTTGACATTATTGATGACGTTGCTAGAGCTTACGGGTTTAATAATATTGAATTTAAATTGCCAAAAGTTTTTACTGTTGGTTCTGTTTTAAAAGAAACTAAAAAACAAGAAACTATAATTGATCTAATGACTCAATTAGGTTTTATTGAAGTTACACCTCTATCTCTTTCAAGTAAAAAAGAATCATTTACTAATCTTAATTTAGAATATAATGATAAAAAAGCAATAGAACTTGGTTACTCTAAAGATAAACAAGTAGATATTGTTTCTCCTACTCATTTACCAAAATTATTAAAAGTTTTAACATATAATCAACACAGGTTTTTTCCGCAAAACATTTTTGTTTGTGATCAGGCAGTTTTACCTTCAGAAAAAGAAGAAACTAGAACCATTCAAAAATTACAATTAGCTGCTTTAACTGCAAATTCAAAGGTTAGTTATTCTGAGTTAGTTGCTGTTTTATTTAAATTGTGTAATGTGTTAGGGTTTAGTGTAGAATTGCAAGCTTGTAAAAAACCTTTTTATATAGAGGGTCGTTGTGCAGAAATAATTGTAAATAACGAAATAATTGGGCATATCGGCGAGATTGCACCAAGTGTTCTTTTAAATTTTGAATACACTATGCCCGTTGTTGCTTTTGAAATGAACGTTACTAAATTTTAATTGTGTTAAGAATTTCAATATTTTTAAGTAGTGCCTTTTTATATTCCATTTCTAATTTCTTTAAATGTTTGTTTTTTAATTGCGAGTCTGGATTTAATAATTTCTTTAGATTAAATTTCCCTCTATAAAAAAACAAAGAAATTATATCCATATAAGATTTCTTTTTAGCTACATATTTTTTTAAAATAATTTGCGTTTGTATTTCTTTTAAAAATAAATAATAGCCTAACAATTTTATTTTGGTAATGTCTGTTTTTTTCAAATCAAATTTTTTATGATATTTTAAAAGTGTTTTTTCAATGATTTTAGATGGATATTTAACTAATGGTATTTTTAAGTTTTTAAATTTACAATCATAGAAAAATTCAAGAATTAAATGTTCTTCAATTGACGCGTTAAATTTCCTAAAATAATTATGAAAGTATTCGTCTAGTATAGAGTGTGTTATAAAACCAATTGCAAAGGACTTTTCTTCTTTTGTTTTTGAAAGCTTTAACATTCTTTTTCCAAAGAGAACGCCGTTTTTATTTTTAATAATTGGAACAAGTTCGTATTTTTTCTTTAACTGTATTTGGTAGAACCCATAATAATCAGGAAAAAGTGCTCCAGAATAAACGTAGTCTAAATTCAAGTTTTTAAAAAATTTAGGGTTTTGTTTTTTTAAATCATTAACAAAACCAATATGGGTTAAGGCTGTAGCCATACTAACACATTAAAAAAGAGAAAGAGATTTATTTCTTTCTTACAATTTTAATTAAAGCCCCAGCTTTAAGATATTCAATTTCTGAACCTGCAATTAAATCTTTAAACTCGTCTTTATCAACTTCCATTGTTTGATAATTTGCAGTATCCATTACTTGATACTTATTTCCAAGATCTGCAATAACTTGAGCATTACCTTTGTCTAATATTGGAATTTGTACATCTTCAGAACTTGGTTTTAATAAGTTCATTTTAGAGCCAGTAAAAACTGCAGTTGCTGTTAATCTGATTTTTGCAGCGCCGTGTTTTCCTGGTTTTGATTTAGTAATTGTATCTACCTTACAGATTACATCATCAATCAAAAGAAATTGCTTTTCTTTTATTTGTCCTAGTTCCATGAATTTTATATCAAAATCTCTCATTTTTTCACCATTTATTTAGAATTAATGTATTTATATTATTAAAATACTATATAATTAAGTATAAATATATTTTAAATATGTTTTGTTTAACAATTAATATGCTAATAACTATTATATAAAATATAAAAAGGAAAAATCCATGTTAAAAATATTTAAAAGTATCTTTAAAAAAGAAATAAAAGAACCAAACAGAAATCACATCGCAGTATTTGTAGATGGCCCAAATATTTTAAGAAAGGAATTAAATATTGATTTATTTAAAATAAAAAACCAATTATTAAAAGAAGGTCCCCTAAAAATTGCAAGAGTTTATTTAGATCAATATGCAACAGATAAACTTATTGAAGCCGTTGTCAATCTTGGTTTTGAAAGTGTAATTACTGTTGGCGATGTTGATGTCGCAATGGCTGTTGATGCAACTGAAGCAGCATTTAGTAAAGAAATAGATTCAATTGTTTTTATCACAAGAGATTCAGATTATTTGCCTGCAATTTTAAAAGCAAAAAGGCAAGGAAAGAAAACAATTGTTTATTTAGTAGAAGATGGTTCTGCTGTTGCTTTAAAAAACACAGTAGATAGGGTTGTTTTTATTAAGTAAGTGAAAATATGAATTTACCAGTAACAAATCCTGTTGTGAAAAATGTGCCGTTAGAAAAAATAGACGTGCCAAAATTATTCACAGAACTTTGCGAGAAAAATTTTGAAGGCTATTCGTATTTGACAATTTTAGGAAAATATGGTTTTGAAGAATCTATATTAATTTTATCTAAAGGAAAAGTAATTGGTTCAATGTTTTTAATCGCGGGGCATGATATTGAATTATACGGAAAAGATGCAATGGCTTTATGTTTAAATTGTTATGGATCAAACAATGGAATTTTAAATTTATTTGGATTAAGTGAGGATCAAACTAAATTAATTTCATTATTTAATGATAAGATTAACCACACCATTAATATCGTAGATAAAAAGAAAAACTTTTTATTTAAAGATTTAAAATATAAAGAATCAGAATTAGATGATTTATTAAAAGACAAAATAAAAGAAGAAAAAACAAAAAAACAAATATTAAATGAATTAAATTTAAATGATTTATTAAGAGAGTGAATTAAAATGACAATACTTTCTAGATTTTTTACAAAATTATCAACTAAAATATTAAATGTTGAAGACAGAAGACAAGATAATGCTATTTCTAGTCTTTTAGACTATAAACCAATATTTATACACTCTTCTGATCTAACTGATTTTTTACAAAAATTAAGATTAAAACATTTAATTAATGACGTCATTGTTACAGATTTAGACGGCATTGTTATAGGAAGCACAAACAGAGACATAAAAGAAGGTTTTAAAAGTGCAGCAATGTATAATTATATAAATTCAGAAATAAGAGAATTATCAATAATTTTAATAGAAGCAAATGGTTGGCAAATAATTTTTAAAAATGACGAAAAGGTTTATTTCATTAAAGCAAATGACGGATTATCAAGGTTAGAAGTAATTACGATTGTTAAAGAAATAGAGAATTTTATAAATTGTATTGTTTAAAAGTATATAAGCGTGAAAAGACATGGGCGAAATAATTGCAATAGTTTCAGGGAAAGGCGGTGTTGGAAAGACAACACTCACGGGCAACTTAGGCGTTGCTTTAGCAGAGCTTGGTTTTTCAGTTTTAATGATTGATGCAGACTTAGCTATGGCTAATTTAAGTTTATTAATGGGTTTAAAAACACCACCAATAACCATTCACGACGTTTTGTTAGGTTCTGCTCCAGCAAAAGACGCTATTTATGATGGACCTTCTGGAGTTAAGATAATTCCTGCCGGGCTTTCAATTTCTTTTTATACAAGAGTAGATATTGAAAGATTAGTTGCTATAACAAAAGATTTACAAAAGAGTTTTGATTATATATTAATTGATTCTCCAGCAGGTATTGAAAAGAACGTAATTGCGGCAATGTCGGCATCAACTCAGATTCTTTTAATAACTGAGCCAACAGCACCTTCTGTTGCTGATGCTTTTAAAGCAAAAATTGTTGCGCAGAGATTAAATCAAAGAGTTTTAGGAGTTATTGTAAATAAACATAGTAATACTAAAGGAGAAATTTCAGAAAACGAAATTATGAGAATGCTAGAGCTTCCGTCTTATGGTAAAATTCCATATTCTGATGAAATAAGAGAATCTTTTTTGTTAAAGAAGATTAAACCAGTTTTAGTTCATAATCCAAGTTGCGTTTCTGCAAATTCTTTTAGAGCAGTAGCTAGAAGACTTTCAGGAAAAGAAGTTGATACTGATATTAAACCAGAGAAGAAGAAATTATTTTCTGGTTTTTTTTCAAAAATAAAAAAAATGTTTAGTAAAAGGAGATAAATACAATAGGTGAAAATATGAATGATACAAAAATAACAAGACCGTTTGACATGCTTAACGGTTCTTTAAACAAACAAGTATTAATTATGTTAAAAGGAAATATAATGATTAGAGGAAAATTAAAAGCATTTGATGTACACTTAAATGTAGTTTTAGAAGATGCTGAAGAACTAGATAATGGCAAAGTAAAAACAAAATATGTTGAAGTTTTCTTAAGAGGAGACACAGTTATTTTAGTTACAGTATAAATTTGTTAAAATATGGATGCTATAGTTTTAGATGTTTATTTTGTTCAACAGGCAACAGGAGAAACATCTATATCGTCCTTATTTGACATTTTAAATAATCCTGTTTTAATTTATGTTTTTTTAATAATTTTTGGAGTAATTCTTTTATTCTTTCTAATTTTTTTCATAATGTCTAAGTTTAAAAATCCAGCAAGTTATTATGAGAGATATAAAGTAATAAGAGAAGAGATTGCAAAAGTTGATGATCTATATCTAAAAAAGAAATTATCTTTTGAAGATTATACTTTTGCGCTATTTAATTATGCTAAAGAATATGAGCTTATAGTTTCTTTTTTGTCTAAATACCCAGAATATAAACCAAAATTACAATCTTATACTTTAAAGAGTGTTTTTCCAAAAGAGAATTATACTAATACAGAAGAAAAAAAGAAACAAGAAAGAATTTTCTTCTTTGCAGATCTTTTAAGACCACATATAAAATATTATTCAAGAACGGAAATTGAACAAGCTCTTTTAGATGAAGGATTTACAAGAGACATAGCTATTTTAATATTAAATAAATTAGATACTTTTAATCTTAAATATGGAACAGAAAGTAAAGCTGAAAGAAATGCAGTTGTTAACATAATAAATTCTTTATTATCCAAACAAGAAAAACCAGAACTCTATAAAGGCACATCAAGTTTAGATTTAAGTGATTTATCTAAAAAGAAGAAAAATGTGTTTGATAACGAACCAGTAACTTTTGAGAAATATCCTGTAAAAGCAAAAATTGAAGAAAAGAAGAC
>Ga0265294_10004074_pt1 | contig 18378 bp, 14 predicted proteins | sample MunlanPumphouse3_FD_192504 | JGI IMG/M metagenome (GOLD analysis project Ga0265294, IMG submission 192504) | Groundwater microbial communities from a municipal landfill in Southern Ontario, Canada - Pumphouse #3 | ecosystem: Environmental > Aquatic > Deep subsurface > Groundwater | place...
CCGCGCACCGCGGGTGCGAAAAAACGATGGGGTAACTCGGCGGTCAAACGCATCGGAGTCGGGGTCGGGGTCGGAATCGGGGTCGACCTCGTACGCTTTTCGATACCGATACCGATACCGACCCCGATACCGAGTTACAGGCACGAAACTGTGACAAAATGGCCGAGTTACAGGCAAGCAGTAATGCGACAACAAATTAATAATTCTGACTTCTGACAGCCCACCATGATTAACCACCTTTATATACATATCCCCTTTTGTCGCAGCAAGTGCCATTATTGTGGCTTTTACTCTGAAACTTCTCTGTCCGGACAGCGCATCAATGGCTACCCGGAGTTGGTCGCCCGGGAACTCGCACTCTGGGGAGAACAGTGCTCCGAGGTGAGCAATATGCGGCCGCGATCCATTTACATCGGCGGTGGCACCCCCTCGCTACTGGGCGCAGGCGGATTCAACGCACTGGCCGATGCGCTCAGAAAATCAATAGATCTGGGCCAGCTGAGCGAGTGGAGCGTGGAGCTCAACCCGTCATCAGCATCATTTGAACTTTTGGAGACAATGCGCGCCGCAGGTGTCAACCGATTGACCTTTGGGGTGCAGAGTTTTAACCAGGAAGTACTAACGCTGATCAACCGAACGCACACACCCTTGCAGGCAATCGAGAGCGTTCAACGCGCCCGCCAAGCTGGCTTCCAAAACATCGGACTTGATCTGGTTGCCGCCCTGCCAGGTGTTTCTCCAAAACTCTGGCAGCAAGAGCTGCAGCAGAGCATTGAGTTGGCCCCCACGCATATCTCAGTCTACAACCTCTCAATTGAACCCGCCACTCGGCTGGCCGCAATGATCGCTGAAGGGCTGCCAACGCCCGACGAAGATCAGCAGATGGAAGCTCTTGCCATGGCTGAGGAGACTTTGACACGACAGGGATACACCCGCTATGAGATCTCCAACTACGCGCTCAATGGCTACGAATGCCAGCACAACCTCGGGATTTGGCGCGGCAATGATTATCTAGGATTGGGTCCCGCCGCAGCCTCACGCATCAACAACCACCGTATGGAGAATAACTCGGATCTGGAGGCATACGAGCAGCATCTCAGCCATTTTTCTCCGCCTCCTCGCAACACAGAGCTATTAACAGCAGAGGACGATGGCGTTGAACGCTCTCTCTTTGCTCTGAGGCTCCATGAGGGATTCAGCCCTGCGGAGTGTGGTACGCACTTTTCCGTCCCAGCTGCGAAAGTGTATCAATGGGAGCAGAGCCTGAAAAACCTTGCATATACCGGAGCCGTTGAGCAGGGTGGCAAAGCATGGCGACTAACCCGGCGCGGGCGTGAAATCTGCGACCACGTAATCCGGGAACTATGCTAAATGCATAGCATTTTCGATACCGACACCGATAGCGAAGCCGACTTTCACTAGTTCCGGTTTCCAACAGGACATGTCCGATTGGAAATCGGACCTACGTTTTTGCGAAACACTGTAGCCGCGGGCCGTGACTGCGGTTGGCGCGTTTATAACCTATAACCAAGTGTTTCGGCTCGTGAAGTACAACAACACTTGCGACTCGTGCTGCGCTAAACTTTCGCTTCGCCGGCGCGGTCACGGCCCGCACCCTACAGCTGCTACTCGTATTACATGCTTTAGTTTTTTTTGACTCACGGGTTGACATCCGCCACAAATAACGGCATTATATTTATTCTTTATCAAAATAAAAGAAAGTTTTTAACAAATAATACCCAATTTTGAAAACAAGGAAGAGTGACTATGGCTCGTATATACAATTTTTGCGCTGGTCCGGCGGTTTTACCACTGGAAGCATTACAGGAAGCACAAACCGATCTGGTTGACTATAAAGGTTCGGGTATGTCGGTGATGGAGATGTCACACCGCGGCAAAGAGTATGATGCCATTCACAATGAGGCCATCGCCAACTGCAAGGAGCTGCTCGGACTAGGTGACGATTACGCAGTGCTCTTTCTTCAGGGTGGTGCCAGCATGCAGTTCGCTATGATTCCGATCAACTTTCTCGGAAAGAGCCAGAGCGCGGATTATATCAATGCCGGCGCCTGGGGAGCAAAGGCCATTAAGGAGGCGGGGCTGATTGGTAATGTGAACGTGGCCGCCGACTGCCAAAAAGATATTCCCACACGCATGCCTGAGCTGGCTGAGTGTAGCTGGACCAACGGCGCTGCGTACGCGCACATCACCACCAACGAGACGATCTCTGGCGCCCAAATGAAAGAGATGCCTAAGGTTGAGGCACCCCTGATTGCCGATATGTCATCCGACATTCTTTCCTGTCCCCGCGACTATTCGCAATTCGCCATGTTCTATGCTGGCGCACAAAAAAACCTCGGTCCTTCAGGACTGGCTCTGGTTGCAATTAAAAAAGAATTTGCTGCACGGGGCAATGTTGGGCTGCCTTCTATGCTGCGTTACCAGTCGCATATAGAAGAGAACTCGCTGCTTAACACCCCCCCCTGCTTTGGAATCTACATGCTGTGCTTGACCACCCGCCTGCTCAAGAAAAAAGGGCTGGAAAAGGTGTATGCAGAGAACAGAGAAAAAGCCGCGCTGATTTATAATACGCTGAATGCCTCTCAATTCTATCGCGGCACAGCCAAACGTGAGTTCCGCTCGAATATGAACATCACCTTCCGTCTGCCCTCTGTGGAACTGGAGACCCTGTTTATTAAACAGGCCTCTGAGGCTGGCATGAAGCAACTCAAGGGGCATCGCTCGTTCGGCGGTATCCGCGCTTCCATCTACAACGCCTTCCCTGTCGCGGGTGTCCAATGTCTGGTGGATTTCATGCGCGACTTTGAACAGCGCAACGGTTAGAACCAAGGTCGCATATTGAACCTATTATGATATCCCGTATTCCCGCTTAACTATCTCCGTCATCCAATACAACAATTCCTAATCGGAGTTTTAGTGTAGTAGTCGCTCTGTGAGCGACACATGCCGCTCACAGAGCGGCTACTACAGCTGACGCACTTACCTCGTCACTTTAGTTGCTATTCTCTCAACTCCTGTCGTAAAAAACAAGAAGTTCAGACAGTCGTCGTCATAAGTTGTTGAGTGAAAAAGTAGCACAGCCGTCTCGGCTGTGAGTTACGTGCCAAACACAGGCGGGACGCCTGTGCTACTTTTTTATAGCCTTCATTGCAACTTCTCAATGAGAGCGAAGACCTTTCACAAATCACACAAACTCAGCCGGTTGCGGCGACTAGCTGCTTTAGAACTGAGGAATCTTTGTCTCAGCACAGTTGCGGCATCACTCCCGTAGGCCGGTTGAGTTGCACCTACGCAACTCTATTCTTATCCTGTAATCCACTTAACTCTTTGTTAATCAAGTTATTATGCTTTAATTAAAACCCTTTTTTCTCTTGGCACGGCTATTGCATATACAATGATACTAGGAAAAATAAGTTTAAAAAACAAGTTAGCAACCAACAGATGAAAGGGGTTATATTATGCCTAGAGGAGATAGAACAGGTCCTGCGGGAGCAGGTGCGATGACTGGACGCGGTGCAGGATTCTGCACTGGAAACAATACTCCCGGTTTCATGAGTGAAGCTTTCGGAATGGGGATGCGCGGCGGCGCAGGTCGCGGTCGCGGTTTTTATGGTATGGGTGGCGGACGCGGCAATCGTCGCGGCAACTTTGGCGCAGGCTGGGGTGCTTGGGGCAATGGCGCAGTTGAGGCACCGGCAGTCAATGCAAAAGATGTGCTGGAGAACCGCGCCAAGGCTTTGGAGCGCGAGCTGGAAGCCGTTAAAGAACGCCTGAGCTCAATTGATGGCTAGCTCCGCGCTGTGTGCGGAGCTAGAAGTTCTAAAGTTTAGAGATAGCACTGATGGCCGTTAACTACAGCAAAACAGATGCCGCTCATAGAGCGGCTACTACAGCAAAGCGGATGCCGCTCATAGAGCGGCTACTACAGCAAAACAGACGATTCTCGCGCTGAATAACTTTTAGAAAAAACGATTAATTGTTTTACGCCCCGTATAGGGGTTGAAATGGGAGGATAATTATGAAGATAGCTTTTACAACCGATGGTGTCGATCTCACTGGCGAAATCGACACCCGTTTTGGACGTGCGCCGAAATTTTTGATATTTGACACAAAGAGCCGCGCCTTTGAGGTGGTGGATAACACACAGAACTTGAATGCCGCGCAAGGAGCAGGCATTCAATCCGCTGAGACCATTGTCAAGCTGGGCGCGAATGCGGTGGTAACCGGCCATTGCGGCCCGAAAGCATACCGAGCACTGAACGCGGCGGGGGTTAAGATTTATAACACCGAAATCAAGAACATCGAAGTAGCATTACAAGCCGTGGAGAGCGGTGCGCTCACGCCAGCAGCCGATGCGGATGTGGAAGGGCATTGGTAAACAGGAAACACAAAATTACCAGCATCCTGTGGGATGCTGGTGTTTAGGTTTTTAGGCTGCAGGCGTTTAGTGTTCTGCAAATAAGGGCTTTTTAACTGTATTATGAAATTATTTCTCGACTGTATACCATGTCTGCTGCGGCAGACACTCGACTCCTCGCGGGCTGTCACAGATGACCCCGCAATTCATGAAAAAATATTACGTGAGGTTTTAGCGTGGTGTGCCACGGTGGATCTATCCGAGTCATCGCCTGTGATTGCCAGCCGCATCCACCGCCGGTTACGTGAGCTGAGCGGAGTGGACGATCCGTATGCTGAGGCCAAAGCCGCTCAGAACCAGATGGCGCTGAAGTTGATGCCGCAGGTGGAGCAGGCACTGGCAGAGGCCGATGATCCGCTGGAGCTCAGCGTACGGTTGGCGATTGCAGGCAATATCATTGATCTCGGGGTCAAAGGGAGTATTGAAAAAGCGGATGTACACGAATCAATCCGCAAGGCACTTGAGTCTGGCGTTGATGGTGATTTCGAAGAGTTTCGCGCAGCAGTGGAGCGTGCGGAAAGTATCCTTTACCTAGCAGACAACGCCGGTGAGATTGTTTTCGACCGCCTGCTGCTTGAGCGTTTGCCGCGGGAGAAGATCACGCTGGCTGTACGCGGTTATCCAGTGATCAATGATGTGACCATGGCCGATGCCATTCAGTGCAAGATCACCGAGCTGGTGAAGGTAGTCGACAATGGCTCCGATGCGCCGGGAACAGTACTGTCGGAGTGCAGTGCCGAGTTTAGAGAGATTTTTGCGGCTGCGGATTTGATCATCTCCAAAGGGCAGGGCAACTTTGAGACGCTCAATGAGGTTGAGGCCAATATATTTTTTCTCTTCAAGGTGAAGTGTCCGATGGTGGCAGAGCAGAGCGGCATGAAGATCGGCTCACAGGTATTGATGCACCAGTCGCGCCAACAGCGCCTAGACGCTCTTCCCTTAACTGAGAGTAGCAGTATATTACTCTGATAAATCTGTGCCTCTGTGAGAGATTAAAAATAAAAATACAGGAATTTATTATGAAAATTGCAATTGCATCAGGCAAGGGTGGCACCGGTAAAACAACACTTGCAGTCAACCTCGCCTTTGCTGCCGGTGAACATGCGCAACTAGTTGACTGTGATGTTGAGGAGCCGAACAGCCACCTCTTTGTCAAAGCCAAGCGAGTGGCGGAGGAGGTGGTCACACTGCCTGTGCCGCTGATCAACGCTGATCTCTGCATTCGCTGCGGCAAATGCGCGCGTTTCTGCGAGTTCAGCGCGCTGGCGGCGCTGGGAAGTATACCAATGGTCTTTCCTGAGATGTGTCACGGTTGCGGCGGTTGCATGCGGATCTGCGAGCAGGGCGCGATCAGCGAGGTGAAACGGCGCATCGGGACAGTCGAATCTTTCAGCTCTAACGGCATCACCCTAATTCACGGATGTCTGGATATCGGTGTTGCCATGGCACCACCGCTGATCAATGCGGTCAAAAAGCGCATCAACGCCAAAGGCCTTGTAATTTTAGATGCTCCGCCGGGAACCACCTGCCCCGCAGTGGCCACGGTCAAAGGTGCTGATTACGTTGTTTTGGTCACTGAACCAACCCCCTTTGGTCTGAACGACTTGAAACTAGCGGTCGCTATGACGCGCGCACTGGGAGTTCCTTTCGGCGTGGTGATCAACCGTGCCGGAGTTGGCGATGACAAGGTACAGCGTTACTGTGAAGAGAAGAGTATTCCCCTGCTCTATGAGATCCCTGATGATCGGCGGGTTGCGGAGGCCTACTCGCGTGGGGAGCTGATCATCGATGCTGTGCCGGGGTATCGCGAAATATTTGTGGAAATCCTAGACAAAATATCTGAGGCGGCTGCGGACGGAAAGGCGGAGTTATGAAAGAACTGGTAATTATAAGTGGGAAAGGCGGAACAGGCAAGACCAGTGTCACAGCTTCCTTTGCCGTGCTGGCGGCCAGAGCTGTACTGGCAGATTGCGATGTGGATGCAGCGGACCTTCATTTGGTGCTGCACCCAACGAATGTCCAGCGCAATGTTTTCAAAAGTGGGCACGAAGCAATCATCAACCCAAAAGGTTGCATTGGCTGCGGCTTGTGTGATGAGTACTGCCGCTTCGACGCCTTGACCAGCACAGTGGATGCGGATGGCAAAAAAATATATGCTGTTGATCCGATTTCCTGTGAGGGGTGCGGGGTCTGTGTCGCGTTCTGCCCAACGCAGGCGATTGATTTTCCGGAGCGGGTCTGCGGTGAGTGGATGATATCGGAGACACGCGTTGGGCCGATGGTACATGCGAAGCTGGGCGTTGCAGCGGAAAACTCAGGGCGGTTGGTTTCGCTGGTGCGCAAAGAGTCCGTCCGGATCGCCGAAGAGAGCGGACGCACGCTGGTGATTGTAGATGGTCCTCCAGGTATTGGATGCCCAGTTATCGCCTCGCTGACCGGCGCAGCGCAAGTACTGGTGGTCACAGAGCCGACAGTTTCCGGCGAGCATGATCTACGCCGTGTACTTAAGCTCACCAATCACTTTGACATCCCGGCTTGCGTATGTGTTAACAAGTGGGATTTGAACGAAGAGATGACGCAGCAAATCGAAAAGCTATCCATAGAGTTGGGAGCGAAAATTGCCGGGCGCATCCGTTATGACCAGGGCGTGACCATGGCTCAAGTGCAGGGCAAAGCGGTGGTCGAGACCGACACCCCCAGCGCAACGGATATAAAAGCTGTCTGGGATTCACTTGCCCTTTAAAGAGAGATCCTTTATGCATGACGATACCACAGAGATTGCCATTATTGTCAACAACATCGCTGGTTGCCCAGGTTTGATTTCAGAGCACGGTTTCTCAATGTATATCAAAACTGGCCCGCAGCGAATCATCTTTGATACAGGCCAGGAGAGCTATGTTTTTGCCAACAACGCGCGTAAGCTGGGGATAGACATGCGCTCAATCAAAACCGTTGTTTTAAGTCACGGACATTATGATCACACGGGCGGTATGCCGGGGGTGGTAGCAGCTTGCGGCACATTTGATCTTTATGCGCATCCTGAAGTCATGAGTACCCGCTACAGTGTCCGTCCCGAACGCGTAAAATCCAACGGAATCCCCCTTGAAGCGCACGCCGCAATCCAGAGTTTACCGGCCCGTTCGCTCCACTGGTCAGCAAAGAGTGTCAATCTGACAAACAATGTCGGCCTCACCGGCTACATCCCACGTGAAACCAATTATGAGGACAGCGGCGGACCCTTCTTTTTTGATCAAGACGGGGATCAGCTCGACCCCATTAACGATGACCAGGCGTTGTGGATCAAAACTGAAAAGGGCTTAATTATCTGCACTGGTTGCTGTCACGCCGGCATTATCAACACCTTGCGCCATGTGCAGAGGCTCAGTGGCTGCGAGAAGATACGTGCAGTGATTGGCGGCCTGCACTTGGTGAATGCCAGTGCGGAACGGATTACAAAGACAATGGTCGCGCTGAATGAATTCCAGCTTGAACTAATTGTGCCCTGCCACTGCACCGGAGCAACGGCAACAGAGTTAATTCAGAATCAGTTTAAAGAGCGCGCTACTTCCTGCGCAGCTGGCAGGCGGTTCTGCTTCTAAAACTAAAGTAGCCCGGATGCGCAGCCGACCTCCGCGCCAGCGCGGACCTGGGCTTTTAAACGAAGGACAAGACAAACAGCTGTGAATTCCACGACCAACACAGGCGGGACGCCTGTGCTACTTTTTACACATCGATGCTATGCCACCTTCTACCACTCCATTCTGGATGAAATTCCATCTGCAAGCAAGATGCTCGCACTACTTTTTTATAACCTTCGAGAGCGTGAATTCACATCTATACGTTTTGCCGGCTGGCAGCTGATGCTCAGGCCAGGGTCTGGCCCCCCAGCTGTTCTCGCCCGCCAGCCCCATCTGCCCGTAATCAATCTGAATTGCCCAGTTGCCACAGGGGTTCAACTGCCAGGGATGTTTGGGGCGCGCCAACTCCTGAACCGTGTACGGCAGTACGCTGAAGTTGATTTTCGGAGCTCCCGCCACCCGGATTCCCGCACCCTGGCGGTCGGTGAAGGTCACCCAGAATGTGTCCGTGCGGTTGCCGGTCTCCTGAGGTTTGACATAAGGAAAGAAAAGCTCACCCGCCGGCAAGGTGTATAGCCCGAAAAAAGCGCTTTGTTTGCGGTCTGAGTAGCTTTCTCCCGGACCGCGGCCCAGCCATGTCACCTGATCCAGTGCAGGCGAGATCTGCATTTTCATCCCCACCCGTGGCACGCTTGATAGGTCCCGCCCCTCAGTGGTCAGCTCCAGTGCCACCTTGATCAGCCCATCCGCATAAAAGGTATAATTCAAAGAGCCGCTGCTCTGCCCGGCACTCGGCAGCGCAAAGCTGATTTGGATCTGCTGGCTGCCATCCGGAGTGTCTTTGAGCAGCGCATCACGGACAACCCGCTCCGCAGCGGCCCCCTCCCAACAGCCGTGGCGTTGCGGCATCTGGCTGCCGCGGTCATTATCAGTCGGCGCACGCCAGAACTCCGGCTCGAGCGGTGTCATCAATTGCTCCACGCCATCCACCTGCCAGGAGATCAATGCGCCGTTAACTTTACTCACAATTGCCGTGTAATTGGCACCCGTGGCCACGATCATATCACCCCTCTCCTCCAGCGTTGCTCCGGGCACTGATACCCCAGTGCGCCCGCTTGCGGGAGCTTCCAACGGAAACAGCACCTGATCGCTGCTGACACTGAAGCCTTTGGGCGCCCAGGCGCACTCACGGCGCAGCACAAAATCAAACTTCCACCCAGCGACTCTGGGTTGAACAACCCCCAGCCGTATCAGATCAACTGGCAGAGTGACCTCCAACTGGCAGCGCGGCAATAAATCCAATCCACCCAGCGAGCCACGGGAGATAATCTTGCCATCCTCCTCATACCGCCATAAGCACTCATACTCTTTGAGATTTGTGAAAAAGAAAGCATTCTTCACCAGAAAACGCCCCTTCCTCAAATCAATGGGCTCCACAAACGCGCACTGATAGCAATAACGCACCTCCGCCGCCTGCGGCGTGACCCGGCGATCAGCCTGAATCAAGCCATTGCAGCAGAGGTTGCCATCATTGGGGTAGTCTCCAAAGTCGCCGCCATAGGCCCAGAAGTAATCCGGCTCGCCATGCCGCAGATTCACGGGCGGGATCGGCTGACGCAACCCCTGATCAACAAAATCCCAGACAAAAGCCCCCTGCAGATTGGCGTAGCGGTTGATCACCTCCCAGTAATCGTAAACATTGCCCGAGGAGTTGCCCATGGCATGTGAGTATTCGCAGAGGATCGCAGGAACCGTTTTGGAGGGATCTTGGCCGTAGGCTTCCAGCGCCGCGACTGGCATATACATCTGATCCTCGATGTCGGCTGGCCCGTTGCCCTGATTCAGAATCATCCGCCCAGGATCGCGCGCACGAATCAGGTTGTAGGCCTGCTCAAAGAAATCGGAGTCAACGTTATTCTCATTGCCCAAAGACCACATTACAATCGAAGGGTGATTCTTATCGCGTTCAACCATCCCCAGCTCACGATCCAGCGCGGCAGCTCGAAACGCTGGATCAATCACAGGGTTACGCACATTGCCTGCCAGCCCATGAGTTTCAAGATTGGCCTCATCTATCACATACAGGCCATACTCATCGCAGAGATCATACCACCGCGGATCATTGGGGTAGTGACTGCACCGCACAGCGTTGATGTTCAGCCGTTTCATCAGCCGCACATCTTCCACCATGCTGGCATACGGAACTGCGTAGCCATAATCAGGATCCATCTCATGACGGTTCACCCCTTTAAAGAATACCGCCTGCCCATTCACAAGGATCTGACTGTTCACCAGCTCGACAGCGCGAAAACCGACCTTTTGCGGAATGGATTCAACCACACGCCCCCTTTTATCTTTGAGTGTCAATATCAGCTTGTAAAGATTCGGGCCCTCCGCAGACCACAACCGCGGCGCATCGACCCCGATGTTCAGCTCCACCCGCTCATTCAACAGGGATGCCGCATCCCGCGCGATGCGCCCGCCTTTAAAATTATGCGGATACAACTCCGCCTCCACGCTCATATCGGATTCTGCACCTTGAATCTCTGCTGTTACCTTTAAGTTCCAGCGTCCTGCGTAGTCATTGGTTGCCACTGGCAGCGTACACACAAAGTAATCTTTAATATGCGACTGCGGTACCGCCCAGAGATAAATCGGACGATACAGCCCTGACAGCCGCCAGAAACCCTGATCCTCCATGTAGGAGCCGTCACTGATACGGTAAACCGCTGCTGCCAGCAGATTCTCGCCTTGAATCAAGCAGGAGGTAATGTCAAAGGTCGCACCCTGACGACCATCTTCGGCATAGCCCACGCGCTGGCCGTTGACCCACACGTACATCGCGGATGCGAATCCGTCAAACCGCAGATAAACCCTGCGGCCAATCCACGCTTTCGGCAGAACAAAAGATCGACGATAGGAGCTGACCGCATTCCGCTCTTTAAAGGTAGTGTACTTTTTATCCGGCTCCCCCATCACATAGGGCGGATCAACCTTAAAGTAATAGCCGATATTCTTATAGAGCGGGGTTCCATACCCTTGCAGCTCAACACAACCTGGCACGTTGATCTCATCCCAACGCTCGGCCGAATACCAATTTTGACAAAAATCTCGCTTGCGCTTCTCAGGGTGCTCCACCCAGTCAAACTTCCAACTGCCATCCAGCGACATAAACCATGGTGAACTCTCGCGGCTCTTTGCCTTGCGCGCCTGCCGGACGCTGTCATAGATCATCATGGTCGCGGTGGACGGCTCTGTCCCCACTCGGAAAACACGCGGGTTCTCCCATTCCGTCAGACTTTCATAGGTAGCCGGATTATACACCGCCTGCGGTTTGACCCCGTTGCCTTTGAAAACAAAGGCTGTGTCCAGCCAACAGCCCACAGTGTCAGCGTCACCCTCAACCACCAGTCTGACCAGCGCGAAGCCCTTTAAATCAAGGTCAAAACTCCGCGGCGTCGCTCCCATGGCCACGCCGCCGCTGGCCCACAGAACATTTGTATCGCCATAAATTTTAAACATCGCGCCGCCCGGACTGGTATCAACCACCCCTGCCGCGCCCTGCAGCCGAGCGGCAGCGCCGCGCAGAAAACAGAGATCCGAGCCAGCCAACGCTGTGATTCCCTTAGGATAGACCTTGCCTGCAATCTTAATCTCAGGGCCTTCCAGCGTTCGACCCACTGCAATCGAATCACCGACAGCCTTCATGCCGAGAAGATCAAGCCGTGTGATCAAAATATCATCCGCCACCAGCGGGCAGACTAACGGGAAAAAAACAACCACTGCCACCAACCAAAAAATTTTCATAGCAACTCCAAAAAGGGGAAAACACATAAAACTGAATTAAGTATACTGTTTTGGAAAGAACAATTAATTGTTCTTTGCGCCTAAGCGACTAGAAGTCAGAAGTCAGCGGGCGCGCAGCGAAAAAACAATGGGGTAACTGCGACAAAATGGCAGGAAAAGGTGAGGATTGTGATTAAGATTGAGATTAGGATTGGCCCACCGACAACAACCTTGTTTGTCTTGCCCTTCGAGTAAGGGCCTAGGTCCGAGCTGGGCGCGGAGTGAAGAAGCTCTAAAATGAAAAGGTCGCGTCTCTGACGCGGGAGCAACGTAGGTCCGATTTCCAATCGGACATGTCCGGTTGGAAACCGGACCTACAAGAGGTCGGCTCCGCAGTCAGTATGTGGTGCCTCGCAACTCGGAGTCGGGGTCGAAATCAGCATCGGGGTCGATTCTATGCGGTTTTCAATACCGATACTGACCCTGGGCAATAGGCCAGCTTTATCGTGAACTTTGTCGTAAACTTTGTCGAAGAGAGCGTCTGTTCGGTTGCAATACGAGTCGCAGCTGCAGGGCCGCGGGCCGTGACAGCCGGGGGCTCGTTTGTGGAGAGCCACCTGAAAGCTTACCGCTCGCATTGCACTACACTATCTCTTTGCCGGCGCGTTCACGGCCCGCGCCCTACAGCTTCAATTCACCCTAGTCATGCTGGGAAAGGGTCGCCTGCCTGCGCATAGCGCACAGACAGGCGGCGAAAAACTGCTTTAGAACTCCTACCGCACCTGGATGATCATACCTTCCGGTGTCCGTACCAGCGTACCGTTCCACTCGCCTTCCATGTCCGGGAAGGTCAGCGCCAGATTGAAAGTGCCGTACCCCCAGTCGCTCCGTTTGACTTTCCAGCCGAAATATCCTGCCGCATCCGCCAATGCGTTAGTCTGCGTCATTCCGCCCTCCTTGGCGATCACCAGCTGGCTCTCCACCGCATCCGCAGTTGTCTTCTTCCAACCTGCATCATATGGGATCACCGCGTTTTTATTGAGTTTCGGCCAAGGAGTACCCTCAGAAGTAGAAATCACCCCTGTCTGCCCAAGCGTGCCCTGCACCACCGCCAGCCTTGAGGTCAGCGCTCCGACGACAGCGCTTTCGCTGTTGTGGAACGTCAGTGTCAGGTCATAAACATCCTCGTTTGACGGCGTGCTGGTTGAGAATGCCTGCCACAGATAGTTTGACGTGACCTCAACAAAATTCGTGGCGAACGTTGAGTTCATGCCGACAATCCCCAATTGCGCACTGGTCGCATTTGTGTCCCAGTGCCATTGCAAGGGAACCTCGTTGGTAAACACGGCTGTCCAGCGCCTGTTCTGACTCTGGGACGTGTTCACTAATACCGGGTCGGAAAGGGCGAAGGAACTCTTGGCTCCCATCATAACCACCGCTACAGTCAGAATCGCCGCCGCTCTAATTGCTTTCATGTTACTTCTCTCCTTTGTACTTTTGGGTGCGCAAGTGCGCGCCGAGTTTATTAAGTGTTTTGGGTGCGCAAGTGCGCGCCGAGTTTATTAAGTGACTTGTAGTTTAAAAGTAGCGCGAATTATATATAAGAACGACAGGAGAAGCAAGTACTTTTAAAATAATTTAACCTGTTTCAACCTCTTATTTGAACCAGCACTTGCCAGCAGACTTGAACATTTGTTATCGAGCTATGGCAAATTATTGAAAAGGCGAAACCCGAGGAATTAGTGCTGGGTATGCGGAGGGACTTGGCTGCCCCGGAACGCCGAACGGCAGTACGACGCGGCGCTGTTCCAGTCTCCGCCCCGTAACACGCGGTAAGAACCCGCATCCGGCCCCCGCGGATCGGTCGTCAGCGTCGTCCCAAGATGATCAACATACCAGTCCAAGCACCATTCCTCCTCATTGCCGTGCATGTCATACAGGCCCCACTCGTTAGGCAGGTATGACCCCACCGCCGCCGTGCGCGAACGAACCCCGGATATCGTTGTACGACACCTGTTCCACCGGGCGGGTGAGCGTGTAGTCGGTGTTATTAAAATGGGAGGGCCACTTCCCCATCACATGATACCACTGGCTCTGAGTTACCTCGTAGATCCCGGCGTAGAAAGCCTTTGTCAGTATCACGTCGTGCCAATCCTCGCGCAAGCTGATACGATCAAACTCGCCGTTGGTCTCGATCGAGAGTGTCATGATCGCCGCTTCACCGGTCAGATAATACGTGATGTCCACGATGCGTGTTCCCTCACGTTGCGTCATCACCACATCGGTTACCGACGGCATGGCATAAGCCGCGCCCACAGTCATGAAAACCGCCATAGTCACAAGAACTGCCTTATTTATCATATGCTTCATCTGTGTTCTCTCATATTTAAAGCGCAATTTTTTTAGGGCGCATAACTGCGAATCGGTGCAATAATCCACCGTATAACGGCGGATTTACTTGATTTGCAATATAAGTATGTCCTCCGCTATGCGGTGGACAACAATTATTTTGAAGGTTATCCGGTAATATGCACTGAGTCGCTGATGCGCCCAAGGCTTGCAAACAGCTAAATCTTCGCTTTTATGCCGCTCCATGTTCTGCTAATATTAACATCATGCGTAACTACAAAGAATTCCAAAGTATCTTACGAGAGTACGGCGAGTATCAGACAGTGGTTCCAGAGGGGGCAAAACCGCCCTCAGTCTCGCAGTTTAACTCTTTCCGCTATGCGCTCACGGTTATCGGCCTGTGTTCAAGGTGTATGATCCAGGAGGTTTTTGGCAAATTTGATTATGAGAAGTGGGCGGCCTACACCTTTTCAGCGGTTGTTTTCGCTGAGAAGATTCGTGGTCAGCTGATCATTGAGGGCTTCCAGGAGCGGGCCGCGTATGACGGGCCAGTTGTTTATGTCTCCAACCACATGAGCACACTGGAAACCATGCTGCTGCCTGTGACCCTGCTTTCATTCAATAAAATTGCGATTGTGCTCAAGGATACCTTGTCGGAAAATTTCCTTATGGGTGCGGCCTTTAAACGACTGGGGTGCATTGGTGTCACGCGCAAAAATGCGCGGCAGGATTTGCAGACCGTGCTGCAGGTCGGTGCGGAGCGGCTTAAGAGTGGACACTCGGTGCTCCTTTTCCCTGAAGGCACTCGCCAATCAGAGTTCACGGCGAAAAAATTCAACTCCTTGGGTGCCAAGCTGGCGTATCGCGCCGGGGTGCCGGTGGTGCCGATCGCGGTCAAGACCGACTTTCTTGGCACTGGCAAGATCATCCGCGATTTTGGAGAGGTCGATCCCTCCAAACCGATTCACATTGCCTGCGGAGCTTTGCTCTCACCTGAGCTGGGAGATAAGGAGATGCACGCTCGTTGCGTCGCGTTTGTCGGCGAAAAGCTTGCCTCCTGGTCCCAAGAGGGTTAGGCATCTCAATGAAGAGTACGCAAACCATTATTGATACAGTAAAAAACAATAAGTTTCGCTGGGCGGTGAGAGCGTTATTTCTTGTCGGGTTTACCATTATCATCTGGGGTGCCGATCATCTCCCATCTCTGCATCGGCTGGTGCCGGCTTGCAGCCCTTTTCTGACACTTATGGCTTTAGTAACTTGCGGTTGCTCGTTGTTACTGTTACCCGCTGCTCTGATACTTCTGGTTGTGATCTTTAAAAAACGATTTTTTTGCCGCTGGGTATGCCCGGCTGGCAGCTGTTTTGAGGCGGTTGGCAGCCAATTTACCAAAAGGGTCTGGGTGGCTAAAGTTCCTCCACTAGGGCTCTGGTTTTTGTTTATTGGGCTGGGCGCGGCTGTGATGGGTTTTCCGCTCTTTATTGTTCTGGATCCGCTGGCGATTTTCTCGGGCACCTTTGGCTGGGTGCGACATGACTTGACTCAGTGGGAAAAGATTGGAGCAATGGTTTTTCCGGCGATGGTGCTCATGGCGGCCGCTGCTCCCTGGCTGTGGTGTGGCCGCTTGTGTCCGCTGGGGGCACTGCAGGATGTTGTTTTCAGCCTGTTTAATTGGATCAAATTACGGGCATGCACTGCCGTCGAAGTTTCTGACCAGACCTCTCAGTCTTTTGACAGGAGCCGCAGAATTTTTATGGGGCTTGGAATCGGTGTTGGATACAGGTTGCTCCTGGATCCAATCCGGGCCGGTGGTGGAAGCCGCTTGATACGTCCTCCTGCAACAAAGGGAGAGGCGGGTTTCCTCGCACTTTGTGCAAGGTGCGGTGCCTGCGCACGCGCCTGTCCGGAGCAGATTATAAAATCGAGCGGGACAGAAGGCGGATTTGCGGGTTTACTGGCTCCAAAGATTGATTTTAAAAACGGGGAGTGCTCGCCCTCCTGTATCCAGTGTGGACAGGTTTGCCCTAGCGGGGCGATTCCTGCATTTACGGTTGAAAACAAATATGAGCGGCCGATGGGAGTGGCGGTAGTTGATAATCAAACCTGTCGGCTGGCTTTACATAAAGAGTGTGGGGTGTGCCTGAATGTCTGTCAATACCAGGCTTTGGATCTGGAGTGGGATCCTGTGGAGATGATCAGTACGCTGGTTGTAGATGGAGGGCTGTGCACCGGCTGTGGTTCCTGCCAGTATGTTTGTCCGGTTGATCCGGTTGCCATTGTTATTAAACCGCTGTGAGGTAATTATGAAACAGAAGAGGAGTGAATCGATACTTAAAAACGTACTGGAGTTTCTTCAACGCGGTATGTGGCAGATGTCGTTACATAATAAATCCTGGATATCCAGGAGTTTGGTCAAACTCCTGCAGGTGCTGACTTTGGTGACAGATGGCTTTCGGCGTAATCAGTGCGCGCTGCATGCCTCTTCGCTGACGCTCTTCTCGCTGATTTCGATTGTACCAGTGCTGGTGCTAATGTTGGCGCTAGCCCGCACCTTGGGCAATGCGGATGTGATCCGAGCCCAGATCGATAGTAGGATTGATGTGCTGGTGCATGGCCTTGAGCAAAGTGCTGTCAAAGAGGTCGTTGCACATGAGCAGGAGCCAGCTCAAGAGCAAGAACAAAAACAGGAACAAGAACAGGTGAAAATCTCTAGCCAACCAGAGTTTGTCTCCGCATTCACCCATCAATTTCGGGAGGTGGTTGATCAGATCTTTGAACAGGTCAACACAATTAATTTCGGCAAGCTGGGCGGGATAGGAGGAATCCTGCTGATCTGGTCGGTGATCGGCGTGCTGGGCAAGGTTGAGGGCAGTTTCAATCAGATATGGGGCGTTAAAAAATCGCGCACCTTTGTGCGTAAGTTCGCCGATTACCTCTGCGCGATTGTGATCCTTCCCTGTCTGCTGGCAGCCGTTTCAACGGTCCCAGTGGTTCAGATGGTCAGCTCCGTGACGCAAAATTTACTGGGCAAGAGCGCATCCAGCAATGTCTCCCTTTTTTTGGACTCTCAGTTTTTAAAGATAGTGATCTCCAGTGTGGGCGGAACACTGGCCTTCTCTTTTCTGCTGGGCTTTATGCCAAATGCGCGTGTTAAAATGGTCCCCGCACTGCTGGGTGGCTTGGTGACGCTGATTTTGTTTGGTGTTTGGCTAAAGATCTGCACCATGTTGCAGGTCGGTATTGCACGATACAGCGCCCTGTACGGCGGCTTTGCAGTGCTGCCGATTTTGCTGCTGTGGGTTAATACCAGCTGGCAGATTATTCTGTTAGGCTCAGAGATTTCCTTCGCGCTCCAGAACCGCGATACCTATATGCTCGAACTCTTCGCCGACGAAGCCAGTATGCGGGCGCGGCTGCTGATGGCTATCACTCTTTGCGCCGAGAGCGTGCGTGCCTCACAACAGAAGGGTGGCGGTGCCTTTGATGCTGAGCGCTATGCACACGATAACGGAGTGCCGCACCGCTTTGTCTCTCAGATTCTGGGTGAGCTGGTCGAGCATCATATTATCGCAGAGGTGGCTGATCAGCCCGGTAAGTTCCTGCTCTGCCGCTGCAGCAGCAAGCTGAGTGCCGGAGAGGTTGTCGATGCCATGATGAACCACGGCGAATCCATCCAGACTCTGGGGTTGGAAGAGCTGAGCTGTTCGGTAACTGCGCTTGAAGAGCGCTGGCGCGCAGCCGAACAGCCGGTGCTGGAAACCCCTCTGGCTCAATTGTGTGTGGCTGAAACCTGAGAAATAGGGTATTCTATGGGGTTCAGGAGACAGGAGTCAGGAGTCAGGAGTCAGGAGTCAGGAGCCAGAAGTCAGCTAAATCGGAGTCGGAGGTCAGCCAGCAATACCACCAGGTCACCAGGTCACCAGGTCAAAAACACGGCTTATAGCCTGGGCTGCGGAGCAACTTGCAAGAGATAAGCCGGAGGTCGGAGATCATTTCCGTGCGCCCTTCGATACCGATTCCGATTCCGACCCCGACCCCGAGTTACAGGCACGAAACTGTGACAAAATGGCCGAGTTATAGGCAAGCCCGCCGCGCGGCGCGCCGCGAAAAAACGATGGGGTAACTCGACGGTCGGCTGCATCGGAGTCGGAGTCGGGGTCGGTATCGGAATCGGTATCGATTTTATGCGCTTTTCGATACCGATTCCGATTCCGACCCCGACCCCGA
>Ga0265294_10004075_pt1 | contig 18374 bp, 20 predicted proteins | sample MunlanPumphouse3_FD_192504 | JGI IMG/M metagenome (GOLD analysis project Ga0265294, IMG submission 192504) | Groundwater microbial communities from a municipal landfill in Southern Ontario, Canada - Pumphouse #3 | ecosystem: Environmental > Aquatic > Deep subsurface > Groundwater | place...
TTACTTTGGATACGATAAAAAATGATAATGCCAAGCTTGCGACTTTTACTGAGTTGGCGAACGAGTTAGATTCTCCGCAAATCAATTCTATGCCCATTTTCGGCGCTAGTATTCAAGAAGATAGAGACGCAGAAATTAAGGGGTTTCGTTTTCTGGGGCAAAGATTCACGATCGACGCTTCCATTTTTCAACGATTGATATATCGCGAGGTCGGAGATAAAACTACTGATTGCGAAAACTTTAATCCAGAAAAGAACGATTGTTTGTCGGGGGCAAGATGTCTTCCGAGGGGGTTGGATGTGCCAGCGGCGATGGGGTCAAACGAGGCTCTTAACATTTTGCAGAATGCGGGTGAGACTGATTACGCTTGCTATAACGAGAATATGAGCAAAATGAAGACTTATCTTTCTGGATTAGAAGAAAACATTTGGACGCAAAATCTTTATTGGGGGTGGCTCTATTCTTTGAAGCCTCTGACCGAGGAAAAATCGACAGGTTATCCTAGCTTTATGACCAATGATGCTTGGCAGAGAAAAAGCCTTAATACTTATTTGGGTAGTTGGACAGAGCTTAAACGCGACACAATTTTGTATACCAAGCAAGTATATGCGGAATTGGGCGGTGGTGGGGATGAAGAACCGAAAGATTATCGAGGATATGTGGAACCGGAGCCATATGTTTATGCACGCTTGGCTTCGCTGATTAAGATGACTAAGACGGGGCTGGATAGTAGAAATCTCTTGGACGAAGATAATCAGGCGAGTTTCGATAACCTAGAAGAAATTGCACTTACCCTTAAAACTATTGCAGAAAAGGAACTCAATGGCGTATCGGTTACGGATGAAGAAAATGATTTTATCAAGGCTTATGGTGGAAATCTGGAGCATATTTGGGTTGATGTTTTCTATCCAGATGGAGGGAGTAGATTTTTAAATGATGAGACTAATTCGCCAGTAGTGGCTGATGTTGCCACTGATCCTAACGGGATGGTGCTGGAAGAGGGGACCGGATATGTTTCTGAAATTTATGTGGTTGTTCCAATCGACGGCGAGCTTAGAATCGCTAAAGGAGCAGTCTATTCCTATTATGAATTTGTGCAGCCTATGGAAAATCGTCTTACGGATGAGTCGTGGAAAGAAATGCTGAAATCTGATTCTACTCCAGCACTTCCAGATTGGACCAGCACTTTTATCTCTAAATAGGCGATAACGTTATGAAACGAAGCCGATTAATCATTATTATATTCTCTCTACTTTATTTGATACTGGTTTCGGTTTTGTTTTTCAAATATTCAGATATAAAAAAGAACAGCATTGATAAACCCGAAGCTTTTTCGCGAGAGGCTCGGGTTTATTGTTGGGATAAAGACGATAAGACCTTTGCAAGAGAGGAGCAAAATGAATTCGCGGAGGTTTTTTTATCTCCTAAAAGCGGAACTGAATCTCATACACAGGCTGATCTTGATGGAAATTTGATTATGGAAAAATATGATTTTCAAAATGGGAAACTAACTATTTCGGAAAATTATAAGATTATATGGCAGTCTGAGGACGATTGGAGGGTGGAAGATTTCATTTTGGCTGACTCCAATAATGATGGTATAACTGATATTAATATGTCGGTTTGGAAGTCGGGAGATTTTGGAGATTTTAAGCCTCTTTGGGTCGAGGAAAATGATATGAGTATTAAAAACCATTTCTTTATTTTTGATTTCAAGGATGGTGAAGTGCGACCAATTTGGCAGTCCTCAAATCTTGACGCGCCGAACTGTCAGATTTTGATCAGTGATATGGATGATGATAGTCAGAACGAACTTGTTGTTATTGAAGGTGATTATGCCGATTCGCCGGATTGCAAGGGCAAATATCTTGCAGTTTGGAAATGGAATGAATGGGGTTTTTTTAATGAGTGGCGAAGTGAAGCAGGAGTGTTTGATGGAGTCGAAACTTATGAAGTCGGCGGAGAAAATTGCTTTGTGGGGTTTTAGCCGTCTTGCTCGAAAACCGTTTTTCGCATATAAAAAACAACCTCGCTTGGAGGTTGTCTTTAAATATATAAAGTTTTTATTCAATACAACAATCAATCGCTTTTTTAACCATATCTCCCAGTTTGGCACCGAAACCTTTTTTCTCTGTATCGTGCTTATCCATTGCATTGTCGTCGATTTTTTTGATGTCGCTTGTGTCGATGAGTTTCATATTAATACCCCAGAATAGGGAATAGAGGTGGTAGGATTTGTCAAAAAGTTCATAGGCCTCTTTTTTATTGCCCATCCCCAGCTGTTTTGTTCCGACTTCCATCAGGCGCTCAGAGGCAGAGAGGAGGTGTTTGGAGATGCACCAGACTTCACCTTCGTATTCTTTGATAAGTTTATGAAGTAGTTCTTTGCGCATTTCTCGCACTTCGCCGATAAGGTCGTAGTATTCCGTTTTGCCCAACTTAGCGCCGGTAAAGAAAAAGTGCTCTTCAATGCTGATGAGATTCATTACTGCGATAGAAAGATCTTGGTCTGAAGAAAGATCTTTTTTGTTTTGTTTCTTCATATCGTCAATTTTGGCGATGAACTCGTCTAGTCTTTTAATATAACTTTCGTCGGAGAGGTTACCTTTTTCTGGCGCGATATCTTTTTGACTTTTCATATATTTTATTTAATTAAGAAGTAAAAAATAAAACTTATAATAACAAGCGGTGAAATCGGCATAACTATTTTTTGGAAGGGAAAGTTGGCATGTCCACCGTTTTTTTCTTTTATATATTCATACCAACTTCCTCCAAACCAGAAAGCGGAAGCGCCGCAGACGATGCCCAGGAGTAGTTTGTCGATGCCGAGGAAGTCAAGAGCGTTTTGCGGGTGCCCCATAATGCCAGAATAATAAAGTGGCACGATAATAAGCAAAATATACATAAAAATGTTGGCGTATATTCTTCCTTTGAAACGAATATTTTTCTTGTCGAGCCAATTTTCTGTCCACATGATAAATGAAACCGTTACGCCTCCTAACCAAAGCCCAGTGATAGCATCGTCAATTCCCAAATAACGCGAAAGTCCAACTCCGCCCGCTGCCGCAATAGTGCAGATTGGGCATACTGCTAGTGCTTTTTGTGAAAAAACGGTAGCAGAAATAACTAGTAAAAAAAGAAAAGTGGATATTTTTTTCATATTTATTGGATATTAGCTTTAATCTCGAAATATTCGATAATGTCTTTGTCTCCCATTAGGCATTTATCTCCATTTTCTCCATCCCAAAGAAAAGGAATTCCGAGGGATTTATCTTGAATATTACAGAGTGTGGCCTTTCCGATCATTTCATTTGCATTTGTGCGATTGTCGCCGACTTCTTTTTGGGCAAATTCTATTTTATTTTCAATATCGTTTTGGGCGATATATTCCTCTACATTTTTGCAGTGTGGACATTGATTGCTGTAATAGAGAACAATTTTGGCGTCAGGATTTTGCTCTTGAGCAGGCGTTGATTGTTCTATATTTTTTTCGTGTGCGAGTGCGCAGAAAGAAATAAACGCGACTGCAAAAAAAACCGTTGCAGAGACACTAACCTTTCTTTTTAAATTCTTGATGCTTTTCCCTTTCTCTTCTGATTTTAGTTTTTTTAGGATGGGATTAATTTTGTCTCTCATATTGTTATCCTTAGATTATATCAAATTAAAAAGGTATCCGGTGAAAATGATGCCCGTTCCTACTATAGTGGCGAAGATGAGAATAAGTTTGGTCTTCATCACTCTTTTTAAGATAAGGAATTCAGGCAAACTGAGAGCAGTTACTGCCATCATAAAGGCGAGTGCCGTTCCAAGTCCGATACCTTTTTCAAAAAGTGAGTTTATAATTGGAATTACTCCAGCGGCGTTAGAATATAAAGGAATGCCGATTAATGTGGCCAGGGGCACGGCATACCATTTTTCTGGTCCTACATATTTCATTAGAAATTCTGAAGGAACGTACCCATGAATCCACGCGCCGAGACCTATACCTATAATAACATAAATCCAGATTTTTTTAAGGAGTTGAGTTGTATAAGCTTGTGCATAGTTTATTCTTCTTTTTAAAGAGACTCTTATAGTTCCATTCATCAGATTTTGTTTTTCATCTTGAAGTGTAGCATCTTTTAATAAATGTTCAACTTTCATTTTTTCAATAATGACTCCAGATAGGATCGCGATTGCCATCCCGCTCATTACGTAGACTATGGCGATTTTAATTCCGAACATTCCCCAAAGCATTGCCAGTGCGATTTCATTGATCATGGGCGAGGCGACTAGGAATGAAAAGGTTATTCCCAACGGGACGCCAGCTTCGACAAAACCAAGGAAAAGAGGAACTGCGCTACAGGAGCAGAAAGGTGTTATTATTCCTAGCGCGGAAGCCAGAAAATGTCCTGTCAGTTTATTCTTTTTTGATAATATTTTTTTGATTTTTTCTTGGGGGACATATGTTCTGATTACTGACACGGCTAATATTATAAAATATAACAGGGCTAGAATTTTAATTGTATCATAGATAAAGAAATTTATACTTTCTCCCCAAAGATTGTTGGGAGATAGCTTTAGAACGGAAAATATTGCCCAGTCGGCAAATAGTTTAATCGGATAGAATATGTCCATAATTTAGCATTTAAAAATTTTTTTTAATAAATCCAGATTTTTTTCTAGATTGTTTTTGTCTAGGGAGTAAAAGACTTTTAGTCCTTCTTTTCTTTTTTGGATTAAGCCGAAATCGCTTAGGGCTTTGAGGTGATGAGATGCGAGATTTTGAGGTATATCAAGATATCGCCATATTTCACAAACACATTTTTCTTTATCGTGTAGCAATTGAAGAATCTTTAATCGGTTTTTTTCTGCAATAATCCTAAGAAAACTAATTGCTTGAAGCTGTTTATTTTGAGATTTCGTTTTCTTTTTCAAAATTTCGTTTTTCATAGCATTAAAATCAATAGTGATTGATATAGTTATATCGGTAGAATATCAGATGCGGAATATATTGTCAAAGTTATTATATCCGTGATGACTGTCAAAGTTATTTTACTTGACAAAAGCATTATTCTATATTACGATACCACGTTAAAAGAGAACTTATTAATATATTTATATGATGAACATTGATCAGATAAAAGCGGGTATTCTGGTAATGATCTCAAGTCTTATTGAGAGTGAACTTGATGGGATAGAGCGCAGGCAGGGCGCAATCGGGATGGTGGACTCTCCTGTTATGGGAACTGGGGGGTTGTGGTGGTGGATTGTTCATCAGGACGGAAGACAAATCAAATATCGTTATTGTGAAATATCTGAGATAAAAACGATAAGAGTTCCCAATAATATTAAACTGGAGATTTCAGAGAAAAACGAGGAAAAAATGGATAAGCCGACTTTTTTAAGAGATAATGATAGAGGAGAAGAGCTTTCTAGGACAGAGTGGGTTCATGGTGTGGTTGAGAAATGGATAGATTAGAAATGTCCATAGTTGCTTTTTATATATATAAAAAATCGCCTTTAGCGGGCGATTTTTTCATGCATTTTTTCAAAATCTATTTTAATGCTCTGATTTCTTTGCCATTTTTTGTTGCAGTTTTAATGCACTTGGCACAGACTTTGACTTTTTCTCCATTGATGTTCTTGGTTTGAATGTTGATTCTTTGAGTTCTTTTGGTCGCGATGTTTGAATGACTGCGGGATTGACTAGAAGTTGTGCTTCGTCCGCAAACTTGACATGTTCTGCTCATATGAAATAATTAAATTATTATATTTCGGTATTTATTAAACAATACTTAGATAGCTTAAACCAGATTATTAATTTTGGCAAGTATGAATGAATTTATTCAAATTTTTGGGTTTATCGTTTTGATATTTTCTATCGTTATTCATGAATTTTCGCACGGCTGGATGGCGGATCAACTCGGGGACCCGACTGCACGATATATGGGGAGATTGACACTTAATCCGATTCCACACATTGATCCGATTGGTTCAGTGCTTTTGCCGCTGTTCCTTCTCTTTAGTGGTTCTGGGTTTATAATAGGGTGGGCGAAACCAGTTCCTTATAATCCTTATAATCTAAAAGATCAAAAGAAGGGTCCAGCCTTGGTCGCTCTTGCAGGACCTCTCTCTAATCTTCTCATCGCGGTCGTTTTTGGCGTTATGATAAGAATCCTAGCCTTTCAGGATATAGTGGCCTATGCTTCCACTATCGATTTTTTCTCTTTAATCGTGTTTTATAATATCCTGCTTGCGGTTTTTAATTTGGTTCCAATCCCTCCTCTAGATGGCTCAAAGATTCTTTCGTATTTTCTCCCAGTGTCATTTCAGGGGATTATGGAGACCGTTGAAAAGAACTATATATTATTTTTTATGCTTTTCATTTTTTTCGGTTTCGGATTAATTACTCCTATTGTTTATCTTTTGTTTGACCTAATTGTCGGGAATATCTGATTGAAATAACTTTTTGTCTATATGAAAAGAAGTAATCCTTTCTCTAGTTTACAAAGTAAGATATTTTTATGCGGAAAGTCCTTGACACTGGAGAAATTTTTTGCTAGTCTTAGTCTTGTAGTAAATAGTTCTCGTTTTAATAGCTATTCGCACGGGTCGGCGGACTTTAGTGTGATTTTCGTTTAACGCTTAACATAATTTAAAAAAGAATGTCAACCATACAACAGCTTGTAAGAAAACCAAGAAAAAGCGCTGTCAAAAAGTCAAAGACTCCAGCGTTGCTTAGAAATTTCAATTTCATCAAAAACAAACCTACTCTCGCAACAAAAGGTGGCAAAAGAGGAAATCCATTTAAAAGAGGCGTCTGTGTTAAGGTTGGAACTATGACTCCTCGAAAGCCAAACTCAGCACTTCGAAAATTTGCCAGAGTTAAGCTTACTAATGGAATGGAAGTGACTGCCTATATTCCAGGAATTGGACACAGTTTGCAGGAGCATTCAGTGGTAATGATTCGAGGTGGCAGAGTAAAAGATCTTGCTGGTGTGCGATATCACATAGTTCGTGGTGTTTTGGATGCAACTGGTGTTGAAGGCAGAAAGCAGGAGAGAAGTAAATATGGGGCAAAGAGACCTAAAAAATAAAACCTGTCTAAATAAATTATCTATTTTATAATATAACAATGGGAAGAAGAAAAAAAGTATATACAAGGGATTTTGAACCTGATTTCAAATACAATAATGTGCAGGTCGGGAGATTTGTAAATTATATTATGAAAGACGGAAAGAAGACGGTTGCTTCTAAAATAGTTTATAAAGCTTTTGATATAATTCAAGAGAAAACCAAGCAGGATCCGATTGAAGTTTTTGAGGCTGCAGTTAACAAAGTCGCTCCGATTTTGGAAATCAAATCCAAGAGAGTCGGAGGTGCAACTTATCAAGTTCCTATGGAGGTCCGAGGGGGGCGCAGAATGTTGCTTGCTTTTCGATGGATGCTTATTGCTGCTAAAGCCAGAAAAGGGAGACCGATGGCTGAAAAGTTGGCTGCTGAGATTTTGGATATTAATAATGGAACTGGAGCTGCAATTAAAAAACGAGATGATGTGCAGAAAATGGCAGAATCTAACAGAGCATTCGCTCATTTCGCCTAGAAATTTCCATTCAAGAAGAAACGGACTGAGTGTCCGTTTTTTTGTATTTTACATTATTTTAAAAAGGGCTTATAATTAAAATATTATGGAATGGTTAAGTATTATCCGATATGCTTACTAATATTATTTCAGAATTTATTTATCTAGATATCAAAACATTTTGATTGCCTTTGTGGCAATTTTTTATTATTTAATGAATGTTATGGAGGAGTCTCTAATAAGTGTATATGAAAAAAATTTAGAACAAAGTGTAAAACAAGTTGACTCGGTATTAAAGAATATCGGGGTAGTTGAACGTAGCGTAGAAGATAATTATAGAAAAATACTGATTCAGTCATGCTCTAATATAACGGACAAATGGAAGAGTGGAAGAAAGTATGCAAGAACCTCGTTTATTAAGGAGGCCTATGGCAGTAGTTATCCAGAAGGTGTTTTTAAGGATTCTATTTTTATTGATGCTATGGTTAATATTTTGGACGATCTCCTAGATGAGGACTTAAAAAAGAATGAAAAGAAGTTATATGTTTTGGAATTTTTAAGAATATTTGCTTCGCATAATTTTGAATTAATATCTTCAGAAGCTCAAGCTCTTATAGGTTCTTATTTTTATAAATTAATATCTCTTGCTATTATTGAAAATTATTATGATAATTTGTTGAATAGCGAGAGAGATATTGAAAAGCTAATCGGTTACTCGTGCAAGGTTTTGGATTGTCGAAGTATGGATATAGATATTTTTAGCGATTTGGCTTTATTAAATAGTGACTTAGTTTTTACGAACGAAGAAAAGAGTAGTCTTACTAAAATTAGCAGGATTTTTAGAGCTCTTAATATAATAAAAAAAGATATTGATGATATGGAACATGATAAGGCTACGGGGCAAGAATCACTTATTTTGAAAGTCTATACAAATAATCCTAATGATTTTTATAAATATGTTTCTCGCATTGTTGAACATTACAAAAGAGAGGCCGCTTTTGTTTTGAAAAATGAGCAAGGTAATATTATTTTTGTTAACTTTTATAATATGATAGAAGCAGAGAATAAGAAGATACTAATAAACATAAAATAGAAAGATATATATAAATAAAATTTTATGATAATAACTCTAGATTTTTTTACTAAAGTAATAGTCTTTTTAATAAATGCAATAGGCTTTTGGTTGATTTTTTTAGTTTGTTTTTCAAGTGTAAAAAGGAACCTAGCTAATTCCTTTATTCTAATGACCGCCTTTATGCTTATTTGGGTTGATTTTGCTTATACGGCAAGACTTTCAAGTCAGACAGAAGTTGCCCTTCTTTGGATAAAAATATCTTGGGCTGTTACAATACCTCTATTCTGCTCTTTATATTTTTTTGTAGTTTATTTTTTGGATGAAGAAAAAAAATATAAAACGTTAAATCTTTTAGTCTTTTTAATTGGAGTTATTTTTTATGTCGTTACACTTTTTTCAGATCTTATAATGAAAGGGGTTAGTTCTCAGCGTGTTTGGACAAAACTTATTTACGGAGATTACGTTGTTGTTTTTTATGGTGCAGTCCTTTTTTTATCTTCTTTATCTTTATTCTTTTTGTCTAAAAAATATTATTCCTCTAAAAGGGGCGATAAGTTAAGGATACAATATTTTTTTATAGGTATTGTATTCTTTCTTTTTATGAATGTAGTTTTTAATATTATATATCCTTTTATTTTCGGTATTTCTAATTATTATCAGTTGGGAGATTATTCTACTGTGGTTTCTATGATCTTTATAGCCTATGCGATAACAAGAAGGAATCTGATGGGCATAAAATCTTTTTTGACTCAGACTTTAGTGGTACTAATATCTGTTATTTTGCTTTTTGATGTTTTTTTCCTGTCAAACGGTGTGTCTAGTCAAATTTTAAAATTGTTAGTTTTGTTAACCTTTCTGTATTTTAGTAAAGAGCTTATTAAAAGCGTAAAAAAAGAGAAAGAGTCTAAGGAAGAAATAGAAAAAGTTAACTTGAATTTGGAAGAGAGAAACAAGGATCTACATACTTTGCTAGATGCCAGTGGTAAGGTAAGTCAGAACCTTGATTCTAAGAAGATTTCTCAAGATATCGTAAACAGCGTTCCTGAAAATTTGAAATATCTTGGTTATAATATCGGGGTGATATTCTTGTATAATGTAAGAAAGGACTGTCTCTATGTTTATTCTGTAACAGATTCTTTGCTTACACGAAGAATAAAAGAGAAGACAAAAGTTGATGTTAGGAAATTTCACGAGCATTTGTCTTCAAGCGATGATTTGATAGTTAAAACTATTAATGATAAAGAGGTTTATATAAGCGATAAAATGGAAGACTTTTTTGGCGGTTTTATAAATAAGGAAAAAAATAACGCTGTGCAAAAATTAATCAGAGCCAAGTCTTTCGTCTCTATTCCTCTTTTTTCTTCGGGGCAGGTGATGGGTGTTATTATCTTTTCTAATGAAAAAAAGCTGAATAACATTACAGAAAGAAGTAAAAATATTGTGCAGGCTTTTGCTTCGCATATCGGCTCTGCGATTGAGAATGCGCAACTTTACGAAAAGACAAATCGGCAGATGAGCGAGTTGGGCGCGCTTAATCGTGATCTGAAAAAAGCGAACATAAGACTCAAGGAGTTATTGGAAATGAAAAATGAGTTTTTACATATCACTTCGCATCAACTTCGAACACCTCTTACGTCTATTAGGGGGATGATTTCTATGTGGATTGATGGTGATTTTGATAAGCTTCCTAAAGCACAGAAGGACGAGATGCTACGTAGAATATATATTAGCACAGAGCGACTTAATAATATAACCAACGATATGCTTGACGCTTTGGAATTGGAAGGCGGTGTTATGAAGTTGAAATTTAAAAATATTTCGATAATAGAGATGATTAAGGATACTATAGCTACCTTGCAATCAGATTATGACAGTAAGGGGATTTATCTTAAAATGGGAGAAGTGGATGCAGACATTCCTGATATAGAAGCTGAACCAAACTATCTAGCTCAGATTTTTATGAATCTGATCGATAACTCTTGTAAATATACTATCTCGGGTGGCACGACGATAGATATCAAAAAAGCGGGAGAGTATGTTGATGTATATATTAAAGATACTGGAATTGGTATGGAATCCAGCGAAATCAAGCGAGCATTTGAGAAATTTACTCGAGGTAAAAACGCAATGAAAGAGAATGCGTCTGGCAGCGGATTAGGGCTTTTTATCGCTAAGAAAATTTTGGACGAACATAATGGAAAAATTGTTGTTAAAAGTGATGGACTAAATAAAGGAACTACTTTTAAGATTTCTCTACCTATAAAACAATAATAATCGTATGGAATTGGAAGAAAAAATACGGCATTTAAGAAAAGAGGTTGATGGGGAGTTGGAACTTTTTTTTGATAATAAAATTCTTCAGGCCAAGTCAAACGATATGCCGGAAGAGTTTTTTGAAATAATTGCCAACGTTAGGAATTTTATGTTGCGCGGAGGAAAACGGTTGAGACCTATTCTTTTTTATTATGGATATACTTTAGCTGGTGGAGATGAGGGGAAGAATATAATTGCCTCTTCGCTTTTAACTGAATTTTTGCATACCTATCTTTTGATCCACGATGATATCATAGATCGGGATAATCTCAGGCATGGCGGGCCGTCGATGCATTATAAATATCAAAAAGATTATGCAGAAAAATATGAAGGTTGTAATCTTGAACATTTTGGGGTTTCTATGGCGATTAATGTCGGAGATATCGTATCTTCTTGGAGTTATGAAATTCTGTTTAAATCTGATTTTGACTGTTTGAAAAAACAATATGCGACCGAGAAAATGTCTCAAATTGTGGAAGATACTTTGACAGGACAGGTGTTGGATGAATTTTTGGAAATGGGAGTGGATTTTGATGAAAAGAAAATCTATAAGGTTCAGAATTATAAAACTGCTCGGTATACGATTTGTGGCCCCTTGCAATTGGGTGCGATTTTTGCAGGAGCAGATGAGGAAGAGCTTCGGTTTATTTCTGATTTTTCTATTCCACTTGGGATCGCTTATCAAATTCAAGACGATATTTTGGGAGTATTTGGAGATAAAGAAAAAATTGGTAAACCGGTCGGGTCTGATATAAAAGAAGGTAAAAAAACTCTTTTAATGTCATACGCACTTAGGAAAACTTCAGACAAAGAAAAAAACTTTTTATATTCTTGTTTGGGAAAAAAAGATTTGAATGAAGATGAAGTCCAGAAAGTAAGGGAAATTATCAGGGATTCGGGGGCGCTTGAATATTCTAGACAAAAAATTGATGAATTTATTGAGGACTTTTTGTGCAAATTGAAAAATAATACAGAATCTTTTTCTCTAAAATATACTCCTTTGGAAGATTTCGCTAATTACTTGTTGAAAAGAAAAAAATAATTGAAATGGGGAAATAATTTAAAAGACCAGGCTGTGGATAGCTGGTCTTTTTTTGATTGTTTTTTTAATATTTTGGCTTATATAGGCTAAATGATTATATTAATTGACGGTGTGGGGAAGGGGTTGGCAACTGTATGCAAGTGGTGTATAATGGATTTGTAGGGGGCAAAAGTGGATAAAAGTGGGGAAAACTTGAACAAATTGTGGATAACTTAAAATAATGTTTATAGGGGAATACAACCATAATCTGGATGAAAAGGGGAGACTGGCAATACCAGTTAAGTTTCGCGAGGAACTGAAAGGTGGAGCCGTAGTCACCAAAGGGCTTGATGGTTGTTTGTTTTTATATCCAATCAGTGAATGGAAAATTTTAGCGGATAAACTTAGTCGTTTGCCAATAAATCAAGCAAATACAAGAGCGTTTGCAAGGCTTATGCTTGCGGGGGCTATGGATGTTTCTTTAGATAAGCAAGGACGAGTTATCGTGCCTGATTATCTAAGAAAATATATAAATCTTTCTAAAAAAGTTATTATTAACGGACTTTATAATCGTTTGGAAATTTGGAGTGAAGATACTTGGGAAGAATATAAAAAGAAAACCGAAGCTGATAGTGGAGAGATTGCGGAACAGCTAGGGGAAATCGGAATATAAAATAAAATATAAAATATAAAATGGCCTACTCTCATATCCCAGTTTTAGTAAATGAAGTTTTGTCTTTCCTTGATCCGCAGTCGGGAGATAATTTGATTGACGGAACTTTGGGTGGAGGAAGTCATAGTCGGGCGATTTTGGAGAAAACCGGACCTAATGGCAAGCTTTTGGGTATTGATATGGATGCCGAGGCAATTCAAGCGAGTCGAATGAATCTGGAAAAGTTTGCTGATAGAATTATTTTGGAAAGAGGTAATTATGTAGATTTTGCTGAATTTCAAGAAAAAAATAATTTTGAACCTTTGAATTTGTTCTTTCTGGATTTGGGAGTTTCCTCCAAACAGCTTGATGATGAAATGTTGGGAATATCATTTTTGAAGAATTCTCCGTTAGATATGAGATTGGGGGGAGAGGAAATTGTTGGCGGAGTGAGTGCGGAAAAAATTTTGAATACATATAGCGAAGAAAATATTTTTAATATAATTAGGAATTACGGAGAAGAAAGGTATGCCAAAAGTATAGCTAGCTCTATAGTTAAAGTGAGAAAAGAAAAAAGGATTGAAAGCACGAAAGAGTTGGTCGACATAATCAGTGCAGCGGTGCCAGGGAAATACAAGCACGGACGAATTCATTTTGCCACAAGAACATTTCAGGCATTGCGTATCGCGGTGAATGACGAACTTGTGAGCTTAGAAAAAGTTTTACCTCAGGTGTTGGAAAATATGGCGCCAGGCGGAAGAATTGGAATAATTTCCTTTCATTCTCTTGAAGACCGGATTGTAAAAAGATTTTTTAATCGTGAGTCTCGAGATTGTATTTGCGGACCAGAAGTGCCAGTTTGCGTTTGCGGTCATAAGAAAAGACTTGAGTTGCTTACAAGAAAACCAGTAAGAGCTACGGAAGAGGAAATAGAAAAAAATCCTAGATCGAGAAGCGCTCGTCTTCGAGTTGCAAAAAAAATATTTTAATAAATTTAATAAGATTCAAGAATATGGCGAGACTGAGGATGCGAAGCGGAAGCTTTGGAAAAAAGAGAATGAGTTTCAAAAACGCAAAAAGAAAAACGGTTTCTCAAAAGACTAGAGAAAGCGAGTCTCTCTTGGTGTTTTTTTCTGTGTTTTTTTTATGTCTTGTGAGTGTCTTATATGTTTTTCAAACTAATAGTATGGCAACTAGCGGCTATGAAGTTGAAGAATATGAAAGCAAATTAGAAAATCTCCGTAATGATAATCAGAATATGAAAAACAGAGAAGCGGAACTTCGATCTATTAAAAATCTGGAGGAGGAAAAAAGTAGACTTTGCACAGTTAGCTCTTCGGATATTGAGTATTTGGTTACAGGAGGCACAGAAGTGGCATTACGAAAATAATCTGAAGCTTGCAAAAATATGACACTAAAAAGACGCGTAAAAAACGAGAAGGGTTTTGGTTCAAGAATGCAATTTTTGTTTGCTGCGATTTTTTTATTTTTTGTATTAGTTTTATTCAGACTTGTTGAATTACAAATTTTCAAGCATGACTTTTATAGTGCACTCGCTCAGGGGCAACATGAAATTTATGAAAAAATAACTCCTGCTCGTGGTGAGATTTTTATTCGAGATGGTTCTTCTGAAGGGATTTATCCCGTGGCGATTAATAAAGAAATGAACCTTGTTTATGCCGTGCCGCGTAGTATAAAAGAAGAGGATAGGGAGGAAATAGCTGAGAAAATCTCTGAAGACTTGGAAATTGATTATAATGAAGTATTATCTAAAATAAGCAAAGAGAACGATGCTTATGAAGTTTTGAAAAATAAGGTGTCTCAAGAGATGGCGGTGAAAATTGAAAACGAGAAATTAGAAGGGATAGAAATTGCTCCTGAAAGTTTTCGTTATTATCCAGGCGGAGAATTAGCGGCTAGCGTTTTGGGTTTTGTCGGGTATAGCGGTAACGAGAGAAAGGGGCAGTATGGAATTGAAGGATTTTGCGATAGCGAGCTAAAGGGCGAGTCGGGATTTTTGGAACAGGAAAAAGATGCTTTTGGTAGCTGGATTTCTTTTGGAAATAAAAATTTGGAATCGGCAAAGAATGGGGACGATATAGTTCTCACTCTAGATTATACCGTTCAATATCTCGTGGAACAGAAGCTGAAGGAGGCGGTTGAAAAATATGGTGCGGAGAGCGGAAATGTCGTTGTTATGGATCCGAAAACTGGTGCAATTATTGCAATGGCAGATTATCCGACCTATGACCTGAATGAATATTCGAAAGTAGATGATATGAACGTATATCTGAATTCTAGCATTTATGATGTATATGAGCCTGGCTCGGTGCAAAAAATTATTACAGAAGCCATCGGAATTGATACGGGAAAAATAAGCCCTAGCACTACTTATTATGATACGGGACTGGTGCAGATTGATGGTTGGAATATACGCAATTCTGACGGTAAAGCAAACGAAACACAGACTATGGTGCAGGTTCTGGAAAAGTCCTTGAATACGGGAACGATTTTTATCGAACAGCAAGTGGGCAAAAAAGATTTTTATGCGTATTTGAAAAAATTTGGACTTGATACTCCGACAGGTATAGAAATTAAAGGCGAGGCATCGGGAAACTTGCTTAATCTTGAAACTTATAGTGATATAAATTATGCTACTGCTTCTTTTGGACAGGGGATTTCGGTGACGCCTTTGGGTATCTTGACGGCGGCTTCGGCGCTTGCTAATGACGGGAAGTTAATGAAACCTTATATTATAGATAAATATATTGATGTTGATGGTAACGGGAAAGAAACAGAGCCGACAATGGTGCGGCAGGTGGTTTCTGCGCGGACTGCTAATCTGGTTTCTGCGATGATGGTTAGTGTAGTAGAAAATGGACATGCAAAAAATGCTAAAATTGCAGGGTATAAGATTGGAGGTAAAACTGGAACTGCACAAATTCCTAGCAAGGATAAAAAAGGTTATGAGGTCGGAAAAAGCATCCACACCTTTATTTGTTTTGGTCCGCTGCCTAATCCGCGTTTTACTATGCTGGTGAAATTGGACGCTCCGACTGCTGCTATATACGCTGAAAGCACTAGTGTGCGCGCTGGAAAAGAAATTTTGGAAGAACTTATAAAATATTATCATATCGCTCCGACAGAAATTGACGAACTCGAAGCGGCTAAATAAAACTAATGGGGAGAGACAAAATAAAAATTTTAGATCTTTTGGCGAAAAAGATAATTCTTAAATATAATCCGATTGTGATCGGAATTGTTGGCGACACAAACAGAGATAGCACGTCGAGAATTATCTATGAGGTCTTAAGCAAAAAGCATAGAGTTGGCTGTAATTATGGCGGGCATTTTTCGGAGGGGAATATATCTGCGGCAATTATAAGTCCGAACGATAGTGATGGTTCGACTCAGAGACAACTAGCGATTTTTGCAAGAGCGCTAAATTTCCTTAGTCATAAAAGTGATTCTTATCCAGAGATTATTGTTCTTGATATGAGAACAGAAAAGGCTGGGGATATGAAAAAGATTCTGGAAATTGTTCGACCTCAAATTTCGGTTCTGATGAGTTCAGAGGAAGTGTCGATATCGAATGAAAAAATCAAGAATGACAAGCTTGCTGTGCGTGAAAAAGCTTTGCTTCTAAAATCGCTTGGTAAGTCTGACCTTGCAGTCTTTAATGTGGACGATGAGAATATGCGGGGAGTTTGTGAAAATATTAAAGCGCAGAAGATGAGTTTCGGGTTCAGTGATATGGCGAAGGTTAAGGGAGAGGAAATTTTTTTGGCGAATAAGAAATGGAGGATTGAGAATGGTAAAATAGGAATGAGTTTTAAAATCACATATCAAGGCACGACAGTTCCTTTCCGTTTTTCTTACGCTCTCGGTCGGGGACACATCTATGCTGCTCTCGCTGGGACTGCGGTCGGGTTATATCTGGGGTTTAACTTAATGGAAATTGCAGAGGCTTTGTCTGATTATCGCGCACAACCGGGGAAAATGAATCTTATTAAAGGCAAAAACGATTCTTTGATCATAGATGATACTTTTGGTTCTGGACCGCTATCTATGCTTTCCGCGCTTGATACTTTGAAAAAATTAGAAGCATCGAGAAAAATCGCTGTTTTGGGAGATATAAAGGCATCTGAAAAAAATACCAAAGAGGTCTATAAATATGTAGGCGGAAATGTTGCGGAATCTGTTGACTTGCTTTTTTGCTGTGGAGAATTTGCGGAATACTTTTGCAAGGCGGTTAAGAAAAAGGGAATGGAAGAAGATCACATTTTCTATTTTAAAGATAAATCAGAACTTGCAAGAGAACTTAATAGAATTTTGAGCAAAGATGACGTGGTTCTCGTCAAAGGTTCGCGGGCGATGAAGATGGAAGAAGTGGTGAAAGCGATTATGCTCGAGCCAGAAAGAGCAGAGGATCTGTTGGTGAAATAGGATATTGTGGAAGTTTATTTTTTAATCTCTTGCGGGTATAATTCCTCGCTCCTTGGGGCGAAGAATAAAATAGATTGCTGGATACCTCGTCCGCTTGCGGCGGGGTAAGTGCGGGTTCTAAAATTCCCATCTTCTTGAGAGGGGGCAGGGGGGGTGTTGCGTGTTGCATTTTGCATTCTGTGTGTTTATATCTTGCACTTCGCATTCTGGATCAAACCTGAGAGGGCGTGTGAATGCGGGATGAAATGTGACCCGATGGCATAACTTTTTGTGCGCGTGGTTCACGACCTTTCAGTCGTGGTCCATAAACACAAAAGATTCCCCTAAAGACTTTCCCTCTCGAGATGAGAATTTATATTTTTACCATTTTAAAATATTCAGAAATTTATATATTACTGCTCTTTCCTCTTGCCTCTTTTCCTCTTTGTGCTAGAATAACTTTGTTTTACGCCGCCTTCGTCTACCGGTTAGGACATCAGGTTCTCATCCTGAAAATAGGGGTTCGATTCCCCTAGGCGGTACTTTTGAAGCAATTAAAAACGCAGGCTGTTGGAGTCTGCTTTTTTATTGACTAATCTTGACTTATTTCGTTTCTTGGTTTATATTGACTGGTCTTACTAAAAAGTAGGAACAAAAAGCGGAGGGATGAAAGTTGATTGCAAGGATTGTAGCAGCTTCAGGACAAGAAAAGTTTTTTTTCGAAAACAGTAAAATGCCCCATGTCATTATTACTTTTAAGAATATAGACATGGAAGAGATAGGAAGTAATCGTCCTATTATTAGGAATGTTTCTTCTGTTCTTGCAAGACTCTTAGGAAATCATAAGGACGTGCAAGGATGGGATTTTATATCCCATAAAGGGGCGGTAGCATTATTGATTCCCAAGAGATATGTTATTTTATCTCATGGGAAAATATTATCGATTTGCCTGTTGTTTAAAGACGGGGATTATGGCGTTGAGGATTAAAGAATTTCCTTTTCGCCTTTTTATTTTGTCGGTGGTATAATAATTGCAGTAGATGAAATTATCTTAGAATAGGGTAATTCTTAAAATCGAATTCAAAAAAATAAATCTTTAAATTAATTATATGGCGGATGAACTTATTGATATTTATAATCAGAATAATAAATCTCTCGGATTGCGAAAAATGAAAAGTGAGGCGCATCGTGATGGTTTGTGGCATCGGGCTTCGCATGTCTGGATTTATAATGGAAAAGGGGAAATTCTTTTGCAATTGAGGGCTAAGGGGAAAGATTTGTATCCTGATATGTGGGACGTTTCGGCGGCAGGGCATATTGGGGC
>Ga0265294_10004076_pt1 | contig 18374 bp, 20 predicted proteins | sample MunlanPumphouse3_FD_192504 | JGI IMG/M metagenome (GOLD analysis project Ga0265294, IMG submission 192504) | Groundwater microbial communities from a municipal landfill in Southern Ontario, Canada - Pumphouse #3 | ecosystem: Environmental > Aquatic > Deep subsurface > Groundwater | place...
GGAAAGAGATCGTAATGAAGTCAAAGACTGTTCTTTGGAACGGACCTCTCGGAGTATTTGAGATGCCTAAATTTGCAGTCGGCACAAAAGCCATGGCCGGTATTCTTGCAGAAGCTACCGCAAACGGCACTTTCACTTTGGTAGGTGGCGGAGACTCTGTTGCCGCAGTATCGCAAATGGGTTACGCTGACAAAGTCAGTTACGTATCGACAGGCGGCGGCGCAATGCTCGAATACCTTGAAGGTATTGAACTCCCCGGCATCAAAGCCATTAAAGAAGAGTAATACACTCTTTTGGAAAACAACGGGCACCCTCACCGGCAGCCCGTTGTTTTTTGCTTACTTCAGCTCCACAATTTTCGTTCTGCAAAGTATCAATAGCTATGATTTACCCCTATCTTTGCGCTATGGAATCAATTCAGAGGCGCGAAATAGTATATAACAAATTGAAGGAGTGGGGTGTTGCTTACAGGGTATATGAGCATCCGGCCTTACCGACCGTCGAAGTTGCGCTTGAGTACTGGAACACTCTCATTGCAGAGGAGTGTACTCACTGCAAGAATCTATTTTTCAGAAATCACAAGGGGAACAGGCACTATCTTGTAATTATAGAGTGCCACAAAACGTTGCCTATTCACGATTTGGAACATGTCTTGCATCAGGGGAAGCTCTCTTTTGCTTCTCCGGAAAGAATGGAACGCTGCTTGGGAACTACTCCGGGCTCAGTTTCCCTTTTTGGCCTGATAAATGATCCGAATGGGGATGTCAAACTGTTTTTAGACAAAGACTTAAAGCAAGCTGTAAACATCAGTTTTCACCCAAACGACAACACCGCTTCCCTTGTCATCTCGCAAGCGGGCTTTCAAACAATTATCACAAATTGGGGTGGCGAATACGAATATCTCGATTTCGATTGTATTGAAGGGTAGGACCTCAGCTCTGCCTGTCAATTGATGCCTGATGTATGAGTTTGAAGAGCTCTTCTACAAACTTTTTGTCGAGGCCACGCTCACCGGCACCGGCTATGGCCTTGTTCAAGACAGACTCCCACCTGCGAGGCTGAAGCACGGTAATATTGTTCTCCTTTTTGTAACGACCGATCTCGTCAACCAACCTCATACGGGAAGCGATCAGCTCAAGTATATTATCGTCAATCACATCTATGTGCGCACGTATATGATCAACGGCTGCGAGATAATCGGCACTCTCAGAGCTTTCGGATCGAACCTCCAGAGCGTCAAGCATAGACGCCAGCTCGGAAGGAGTCAGCTGCTGCTTAGCATCACTCAACGCCTTATCAGGACAAATATGCGACTCAATAAAGAGCCCCTTGAAGCCGAGATCCATGGCTTTTTGTGAAATTTCGGCAACATAAGCTTTATCTCCGGCAATATGACTCGGGTCACAAATAATCGGAATCTGAGGCATGCGCTGCATAAGGTCTATTGGGACTTGCCACTTGGGAATATTACGATATTTACTCTTTTCATAGTATGAAAATCCTCTGTGTACAGCTGTAATATGCTTAATACCGGCACGCTGCAACCTTTCTATCGCCCCAATCCAAAGCTCTAAATCAGGATTGACAGGGTTTTTGACAAAAACGGGAACATCCACACCACGCAAAACATCACATAAGTCTTGCATGGCAAAAGAGTTGGTTGTCGTGCGCGTCCCAATCCATATCATATCTATACCGGCACTCAAGACGGCATCTATATGAGCAGGTTTGGCAACCTCCACTATCACTTTCATTCCCAGTTCCTTCTGCACTCTGACGAGCCACGGAATACCTCTCTCTCCCACTCCTTGAAATGATCCGGGATGAGTGCGAGGCTTCCAGAGTCCAGCCCTGTATGCAGAAACATATCGTTTCCCATCGGGACGCAATATGCCACACAGAGCCTTGGCCGTCTCAAAAACCTGTTCTTCAGTCTCGGCACTGCACGGGCCACAGATTAATGTTTCAATTTCAGACACTACACTATACCGTCATTATCTCTTTTTCTTTGATAGCAAGCACTTCATCAATCCTCTTTGAGAAGGCATCAGTTTCTTTCTGCATTTCAGCTTCAGCATCCTTCTCAGCATCTTCAGGCAGGCCTTCCTTCTGTAGTTTCTTCAAGGCATCAATGGCATCTCGACGAGCATTTCTTACACTGATTTTAGCAGATTCACCTGCTGTACGGGCCTTCTTAACAAGCTCTTTGCGTCTCTCTTCCGTCAAAGCGGGCACATTTATACGAATGGTCTCACCGTTGTTTTGAGGAGTGAATCCGATGTTGGCGTCCATAATCGCCTTTTCTATGGTATGAATCAGACTTTTTTCCCAAGGCTGAATGATCATTGTCTTGGCATCGGGAGTAGTGATACTTGCCACCTGAGGTACCGGAGTCATAGCCCCGTAATAATTGACCAGGATATTGTTAAATACGGAAGGATTGGCCTTACCGGCACGATAAGTTTTAAGATCTTCCTCGAGAAAATCCACAGCAGCAACCATTTTAGCTTTTGCCGCATCAATAACTTCTTTAGATGTTTCAAACATATCTCTTAATTTTAATTTATTAACTAATTAGTAATTATCGAACCTATTTGCTCTCCACCGATCAACCGCACAAGGTCACCTTCATTTCCGGCATTGAACACTATAACAGGCATATTATTCTCCTTACAGAGCGTAAAAGCCGTCTGATCCATCACGCGAAGATTCTCATCGAGAGCCTTATCAAAAGTAAGAGCAGGATACTTTACAGCATCCGGATGCTTCTTGGGATCACAATTATAGACACCGTCCACTTTTGTCCCTTTCAGAAGAGCATCGGCTCCCAACTCGCAGGCACGAAGTGCAGAAGCTGAATCAGTGGTAAAGAACGGGTTACCGGTACCCCCGGCAATCAAAGCGACTCCACCATTTGCCATGTAGTCAAGCACTTCGTCTCTCATGTAATATTTGGCCATGGGGCGCATGGGTGTAGAAGTAAATACCTCCGCATTAACCCCTTCATTACGAAGGGAAAGCGACATTCCAATGCTGTTAATAACAGTTGCAAGCATACCCATCTGATCTCCCCTTACCCTGTCAAAACCCCGCTCTGTTCCGGCAAGACCCCTGAATATGTTACCGCCGCCAATAACGATAGCGACTTGCACTCCTTTTTTCACAACTTGCGCAATCTCGAAAGCATAACGCTTCATAACATCCTCATCCAGGCCGACACCGTCAGCACCGCCGATAGCTTCACCGCTGAGTTTCAATAATATTCTTTTATACTTCATAATTCAATATTGTTATAACAAACAAAAATAACCAAATATTATGATTTTTACAACTTTGGGCATATCTTTGCCACCAAATTATTCAAAAATTTATTGAATTATGGCGAGAATATTTAAAACATCTATCGGAAAAAAACTAATAATGAGCATCACCGGATTATTTCTGATCTTGTTCCTTACTATGCACATGTGCATCAACTTTATCTCGGTATTCAGTCCGTCTGATTTTGAGAAAGCCTGTGAATTTATGTCACTTCCGATCGTAAGTATTATGGTTCCTATCCTTGCCGCCGGCTTCGTATTCCATATCATTTACGCTTTTATACTTTTCGCAATGAACCGTAAGGCAAGCGGCGGATCAAACAGATATGAGGTACGTACAAAAACAAAAGGTGACAGCTGGGCATCAAGAAATATGATTGTCTTGGGTATTATCGTATTTCTCGGACTCGGAATCCACCTATACGACTTCTGGGCTAATATGCAGTTGAAGAATTGGACAGGTCAACCGGAGTTGGATCCTAATATGTTAATGTATAGAACTTTCGGAAATGTCCGCATCGCCATTTCATACATTATATGGTTCATAGCAGTATGGTTTCACCTGACACACGGCTTCTGGAGTGCATTTCAGACTATAGGATGGAACAATGATATTTGGTTAAAGCGTTTTCAAGTTATCGGTTATGTGGTCGCAACCATTCTCATGGGTGGATTTATCGTCATCGCAGCAGTTGCCTGCTGCCGAGCAAACGGGTGGCTACCGATGCCAATCGTTTAAACGACTCTACTGCACAAAAGCCGGACGCGCAGTAGGGTTCAAGGTATGTTCACCTCATGTTATAAATAGCCGCTCTATGATGCCGTCTGAGACGAAAAGTTTATCAGGTGGGATGCGGATGATGTCGCCGTCTGTAACTTCAAGGCCCGCTGCGTGCCCGTACCTCTCAGCACGAGTACGACTCTCAGCGCATACATGGTTTTTGGCTTCTTCTCGTCGCTCGAGTATCAGTTCGCCGGAGGAGAGCATTGACTCAAGTGCCGGCATTACTTTTGCCAACATCTTGCTATCCAAAGTGTTCAGAGAAAAACCTGCTGTTTTGCGAAGCCCTAACATTACCTGCTCGTTAAAGATATCTGCATCTGTCAGTCTCTCTGATGTGCAAATAACATCGTACTTTCCTTCCCGCAGTGCGGAAATATAACTCTTTACGGAGGCGACATTCCACTTTCTGACTGTTTCTCCATCAAAGGAGTGAGCAGCCGGGCCCAGTCCAAGATATGGCGTTCTTTCCCAATAGTTGCTGTTGTGACGGGATTGATATCCCTCCTTACAGAAATTGGAAATCTCGTACTGCTCATATCCTGCCTCCGTCAGCTTCCGCTGCAAATAAGCGTATTGCCACGCACACTCCTCCTGAGCAGGTTCGGCATACTTTCCTTTTTTTGCGAGAGCATAAAGAGCACTCCCTTTCTCAAGCATCATCTGATAGCATGAGATATGTTCGGGAGAGAGTTCAAGTGCCTTGGAGATATTATCCGCCCACTGCTCTCTTGTAAGCTTTGCAAAACCGAATATGAGATCTATCGAGATGTTGTCAAATCCGCACTCCCTCAGCAACCTGAAAGCCTCAACTGCCTGAACGGCAGTATGACGGCGGTTCATCCACCGCAAGTGCTCATCTTGAAAAGACTGGACCCCCATACTTATACGATTAATCCCCATACGACGGTATTCGTCCAATTTCCGGCGAGAGCGGGCAATATCATCAGGATGAAAGACGTCATCAGGATTTACTTCAATCGTAAACTCCTTAAAATCAGATACCCCAAATTGTAATTTGATTGCAGAGGCTATCTGCTCAATGTAAGAAGTATCCAAAAGAGAAGGGGTTCCTCCTCCGAAATACAATGTCTCGGGAAGAACCCCATTTTTAAAATATCCGCGTTGCCGGACAATCTCTTCAAGGAGAGCATCCCTATACCCTTCGAAAGAGCCCCCTTTCACCGAATAGAAGTCGCAGTAAATGCAGAAAGAGGCACAAAAAGGGACATGGACGTAGATCCCTGAAGCCATTTATCTCAGCAATATATCGGCAGAACCTATCTTAGCTTCCGTAGTATATACATCGACCGTGTAGACTCCTTTGACAAAGCCTTGAGGATTGGCAAAATAGATACATATCTCTACTTCGTCACCCTGATAGTCAACTTCACGTGAAGCCGAGTAAATCATCTCTTCACCGTCGACCTCAAATATCAACTGCTGATCACCGGCAATTAAAATGCCATCCGGTCCTTTTACCCTGATGTAAACTACCTTAGGGCCCTTCTCTGCAATAGAGTTTTCGATGAGACTCAGACAGGTTTTCAACTTCTCCACACGACTGCTGCGGTCTGTGGCCTTGTTGGAAGAGTTAATTGCAACTATCGAAATGGCTCTTCCCTTGATGACAGCCCCCTGAGAGACCTTTTGGGCATACTCTTCTGTCGTATTGACTAATTCATTGTACTGCTTCTTGCTGTCTTCAGCCTCCTGACGTGCGGACGCAGCATCTTTACGAAGTGCCACATTTAAGGTATTGAGGGAGTCAATCTGCACGATATAACTCTTCATAATGGAACGCAACGTCCCCAACTCTTTCTCATATTGACGAATCTTGCTTCTGTTGGTAGCTTCCGTCTGCTGAATACGCTCTATCAACTGTTCTACTTTCTCTTTCTCAACTGCAAGTTCCGCATTGATAGTATCATTGGTAGTTGAAAGTGCTGCATAGTCATTCTGCAAATTAACAAGCTCTGTGGTCAAATCTTGCTTTTCGACATTCAGGTCCTTGATAAGGCTGCTGCGGTTCAACCATACGACAATCAATCCGACAAGTAACAGTCCTGCAATTACTGACAGGACAATTACTACTGTTTTCATTTTATTCTCCATAATTGTACTTTTTGTTAAAAACATATTCACTACAAATTTAATTCCTTTTTTCTATTTGTAGTACAACTTTTGCAGGATGAGGAAAAAACCACTACTTTTGTAATGATTAAAATATAGATAATATGAAGTATGTCATCAGGTCCCTCAAATATTTAGTTTACTTTTTAGTTCTCTTTTTTATAATTGTCGGAGCTATCTTTTTGCTTACCTCTCAAAAACAGCCCGGTCTGCAGTTTGTGGATATGTTTAAAGAGGGTGCACTCCCTCAGCTCGCTGTACTTTTCGCTGTTGCTGCTGCCATTTACCCCGCACTGGGCTTTGCGAAGCGCAAGTTGTATCTCAATGGAGAATTCTCAAAATATCGTGACTTATGTGTTACCGTGATGGAAAATTCAGGTTATGTGCTTGAGAACGAAAATTCAGAGCAGATTACTTTCAGACAGAAAAAACAGGCACTCAGAGTATCAAGAATGTGGGAGGACCGCATCACATACAATATTACCGACAACCCTGTAATCGTAGAGGGTTACAGAAAAGACATTACAAGAGTCCTGAGTGTGATCAACTATCGCATCAGGGAAGAAGATGCCGGGGAGGGCAATACACAACAATGAAAGTAATTGCAACTTATACAGATTCTTACGAAGCTCATATAGCTGAAGGATTATTAAGAAATGCGGGGATTCTTGCCGAAGTAATTAATGAATCAACCGTATTTCCCGGGTTAGGAAACATCTCCGATGTATTCAACGTAAAGCTCGTTGTAAATGAGGAAGATTATGACTTGGCATTAAAGATTTTGGCTGCTCCTTCAAGCAACGAATAAAACTCTTTGCCAAACTTGAAGATTAAGGGCTCTCGGAGAAATTTGTATACCGGGAGCTCTTCTTTTTTACCCTTTTTGAATGCATCGGCGCATATCGGCCAGCGATGCAAATTTAAGGCAGTCAGGCCATTGGAGAGAGTTGACACTCTGATTGGATAGAGTCTGCACGAGATCGGCTTCGCAAAGGCGCATTTCCCGGCACAATAACTTCGCTCAATAGCGCAAAAACAACCTCCGTCTTCAAATCGAGTATAGGCACACTCCTCAACATTGCCCAACAGCGGAGTCACCATATCCCCGTCAGTATCAATCTCGAAAAAGCCTGTTTCATCTATTTTATGTCTTCCGGCTTCTGACATCAACTCCTTATAATTTGGGTATTCTCTCTCCAACTGCTCTGCTTCGTCCTCTTCTATGGGAGCGCCGCTATCCCCTATTATACAGCACACACCGCCACATTTTTCATAGTCACACGAGAAACATTCGGTGATAATCTCCGAGGAAACGAGAATGTTTTTAATCTGTATTATTGATGATTGCATAAATTCCTGTTGCAAAATTAACCATAAGTTTTTACATTTGCACGTTTATGGCACAATTAATGCCTCATTGATTTTTAACAAAACAATTATACTAAAAAGATGAAGAAATTACTTGTTACCCTCATGATTGCTCTATGTTCTATAGGGATTACTGTAGCTCAAGACCTTGAGAAAGCTACGGAACTTTACAACAACGCTGCTGCAGCCTTGGAAATATCGGATACTCCGGGTGCTCTTGATCTGTTTCAGCAAGCCATGACAATGGCCTCTTCTCTCGGAGAAGAAGGCGTTGAGATCGTAAATAACTGTAAAGGTATTATCCCGAAATTGCACTTGTCTATCGGAAAAGATTACGCTAAGATCAAAGATATGGATAATGCAATCGCTTCCTTGAATAAAGCAACGGAGCTGGCTAAAGAGTATGGGGATCAGGAGACGGCTACAGAAGCCTCAGATCTTATCCCTCAACTTTTGATGGCTGAAGGCAACTCTCTGCTGAATGATAAGAAGTATCCCGAAGCTGCCGCCATGTACAAAAAAGTTACGGCTATTGAGCCTGACAATGGAATGGCCTTTTTGAGAATGGGTATGGCTCAAACTGCTTCCGGCGAAACGGATGCTGCCATCGAAACATTTACCACCGCTGTTGAAAAAGGAGAAGCAGAAAACGCGAATAAGCAACTTTCAAATATTTACTTAAAAAAAGCTGCTGCATGTCAGAAAGAGAAAGACTCTAAAGGCGCGATGGAAGCTGCTCAGAAGTCAGTCGAATATCTCGATAATGCTACCGCACAGAAGATCATCGGTCTCAGTGCCTTGTCGCTTAAGCAAAACAAAGTGGCAGCCGATGCCCTCGAAGCTTATTTGGCTATGCAGCCTGATGCAAAAGATAAAGTACAGATCATGTATCAGCTTGGTGTTGCTCTCGCAGCATCGGGTCAAAACTCTAAAGCTTGCGGCTATTTCAAACAGATCAGCTCTGATGCTAAATGGGGTGAAGCTGCAAGATATCAAGCTACTACTTTGAAATGCAACTAAAGCTCGAGCTTCTCGCTCCCGCTAAAAATAAAGACATCGGCATTGCGGCAATAGACTGCGGTGCCGATGCCGTCTATATAGCAGGCCCCCTGTTCGGAGCAAGAGAGGCAGCCGGTAATCCCGTCTCGGAAATAAAAGAGTTGGCCATTTATGCCCACAGATACTCTGCAAAGGTATATGTGACGATCAACACCATTCTCTACGACAATGAGATTGGTGCGGCATCGGAACTTATGCAGGAGTTGCGTCTTGCCGGAGTGGATGCTTTTATTATTCAGGACCTCGGCCTTTTAAAAGACCCTTATGTAACGAATTATCAGTTCTTTGCCTCTACCCAGACACACATCAGGACTCCGGAGCAGGCCGCATTTCTTGAATCCATAGGCTTTAGCCGTCTCATTTTGGAACGGCAGCTCTCAATTGAGCAGATAGTCGCAATCAGAAAGGCAGTCAGCTGCGATCTTGAGTTTTTTGTGCACGGTGCACTCTGTACCTCTTACAGCGGACAATGCTATTTGAGCCGGAGGCTCTCGGGAAGAAGCGCCAATCGTGGAGAGTGTATTCAGGCCTGCAGGGCCAAATATGACTTGGTGGATGAAAAAGGCAATGTGCTGCTCAAAAACAAAAGCATCCTGTCCCTGAAAGATCTGAAGCTTGACGAGCATATTCCTCAACTTATTGAGGCCGGGATCACCTCTTTCAAGATAGAGGGAAGACTTAAGGATATCTCATACGTTAAAAATATTGTCCGCCATTACCGGAATGTGATCGATGCGTATATCCTGGAGCACAGGCAGTACTGTCGAGCCTCATTCGGAACCGTTACCGGCGGCTTTACTCCCGATCCGAATATTACTTTCAACAGAGGGTACACTACCGCTTTCATTGACGGCACAAGAGGAGATTGGAACTCTACGGATGCATCCAGATCTATCGGAGAGTATCTCGGAGTAATCGGATCCGTTAACGGCGACTCCGTCACAATTGACACATCCAAAACGCTGTCAAATGGAGACGGTCTGGCGTTTATCTCTCCTGACGGAGAGATTGTCGGGATGCGGGCGGATCTCTGTAAAGGTAACTGTGTATGGCTCAAAGAGGCCTCCTCTCTAAGACGCGGCTGGAAAGTATATCGCAACCTCAACGTTAAGTTTAAAAAAGAACTGGAAAAGAACGCTCCGAAGCGTCTGCTCAACGTGGCGATGGCTTATCTTTCAAAAGATGGTGTCACTACGATTTCGGCAGAGAGTGAAAATGGAGCTAAAGCGCTCTACAACTTCACTGAAACTTATCAGGAGGCCAACAATCCGGAAAGAGCCGTTGATACCTTAAAACGTCAGTTAAGTAAGAATACCGGACCTTTCACTTTTCACCTCAACTCGATTGAGTGCGACAAGACATACTCGTACCCCATGTCAACCCTGAACGGCATCAGAAGGATGATAGCCGACAAGCTGCTTGACAACCTTGATGCTGCAGCTCTTGCCTCCGTTCTTGATTATCGTACAGTCGTGTCGTGCGCTGCGCGAAAATATCATCAGGACCACCTGACTTACCTTGGCAATGTGGCCAACAGTTATGCTGAGGCCCTCTACAGAGAGCACGGCGTCATGAGTTGCTCTCCTTCATACGAGATTTCCGCCCCGGGAAATGTCGCTCTCATGAGAACTAAATACTGTATCAAATACGAATTGGGGCTCTGCCCTTCGCAAAAAGGGAAATCTTCAGACGTTGGACAACTTTATCTGTCCAATGTCAAATACAAGTTAAAACTTGAGTTTGATTGCAAAAATTGCGAAATGGTTGTAATTTTGTAGTATGCGTTTTTCTCAAATCATAGGTAATGACTCCCTGAAGCATCTGCTGCCACAAATGGTGGATCAGAACAGACTGAGTCATGCCATTCTCTTCTCGGAAGAGCCCGGTTGCGGAGGCCTTCCATACGCTTTGGCTCTGGCTCAATATGTCAACTGTCGAGATCGCCATGACGGGGATTCATGTGGTAAATGTCCCTCCTGTTACAAGTATGAAAAGCTTATTCATCCCGATTTGCATTTCGTATTTCCAGTGAATACTTCAGACATCATTTCCGAAACGGAGAAGAAAAGACCGATATCCGACTATTTCCTTCCCAAGTGGAGAGAAATGCTGCTTGCCAATCCCTACCTTACGGAACAGGATCTCTATGACGGAATAGGAATTGACAACAAATCCGGCAATATCAGTGTCTTTGAAGCAAAGCGAATCATTGAAAAGCTCTCTCTTCGCTCCTTTGAAGGCGAATACAAAACTATGATCATCTGGCTGCCGGAAAAGATGAATCAGGAAGCCGCCAACAAACTGCTCAAGCTGCTTGAAGAGCCGCCGGCAGGAACTTTATTTCTGCTTGTATCCCAAGCTCCTGAAAGGCTTCTGCCAACGATCCGTTCGAGATGTCAACTGATTGAACTCGCCCCACTGACCAAAGAGGAACGCGCATCAATGGTACAGTTCGCTCAACCGAGGGAATTCAATCCGCTGCTGATCGAACTCTTTAACGCCGGACTAAACAGAGACCTGCAGGCAACCTTTCCTGTCTGGGAGAGTGTGGCAGATCTTGGCAGAGAAAAACAACGTCAATTTTGCTTGGAGGCAGAGACGTTTATAAGAAAAATATATATGGTTGCAAACGGTCTGCAGCAGCTGTCAAATGTAGGAAATGACGAGGCTGACGAGATTCAAACTTTAGCCCGCAAGATCAACCCCGCATTTTATAAAAAAGGCTTCGGATACTTTGAAAAGGCTCTGTCAGCAATTGACAGTAATGTAAACGCAAAGTTGATTTTCTGTGACTTATGTAACCGCTTATTACTATCTTTGTAGATTATGGAACAAGAAAAAGGAACTAAAATATATGACTGCTCCCGTGGCTGTGATGTCGAAAGGACTCCACAGGGGGCATTAAATGTCAACTACAACACAAGTTGCTGTAAGTTGAACGACTTTAACTGGATGGTCGGTATCTCCCAGGAGCGATACAAAGATTTGTTTGAAGTAAGGTTTAAAAACACTCGTAAAATAGTCTTTAAGAACACTTCGGGACAACTCGTTAAGAGTGGTGATCTGGTCGTTGTAGAGGCCCAAAACGGGCATGACGTGGGTATTGTCACACTCGAAGGTCCTATCGTAGTGCGTCAGTTGGCTCGCCACAAAATAGACCCTGCCAACTATGAATTTCGAAAGATATACCGCCGTGCCAAAATACTTGATATCGAGAGATGGCAGGAGGCTATTGCACGCGAACACAAGACGATGATTCGCGCACGCCAGATCGCTGCCGGTCTCGGTTTGAATATGAAAATAGGAGACGTCGAATTTCAGGGAGACGGTACAAAAGCCATCTTTTATTACATTGCAGATGAAAGGGTTGACTTTAGGCAGTTGATTAAAGACTTTGCTGAAGAGTTTCGTATCAAGATTGAGATGAAGCAGATCGGTGCCCGTCAGGAAGCAGGTCTGATCGGAGGTCTCGGTGTATGCGGAAGGCCGTTGTGCTGCTCAAGATTTATGGCTGACTTTCAGTCTATTACCACTCAGGCTGCAAGGTGTCAGGATCTATCTTTAAATCCACAAAAGCTTGCAGGACAGTGCAGTAAATTAAAATGTTGTGTGAATTATGAAGCATCTCTATACATTGATGCTCAAAATCATTTGCCTCAAGTTAAGGGTCCGCTGGAATTTAATGACGGTCAGGCATACCTCATGAAGAGTGAAGTGTTGAAAGGGCTTATGTATTTTTCATACGACCCTAACAGTATGGCCAATCTGTATCCGCTGAGCGGGCACGCAGTTAAAGAGATTATCGCCATGAACCGCAAGGGGATCCGTCCTGAATCTATTCAAACTGACGATCCCGCAGAGAAGCAAAATGAATTTATCAGCGCTGTAGGAGATGACAGCATCTCACGCTTCGACGACAACTCTCGCAGACCTCAAAGGCGCAACAACAGAAAGAAACGCTACAACAACCGAAACAATAGTAACAATAATAGCAATAACAATGGCAATAAACAGTAACCATATTTTGCTATGTGCCGTTATTCTCTCTTTTTGCTCCTGCTCAAAACCTCAGGAAAGTTACAGTTTCATCCTTTCGGATCCTATAAAGTCGGACTCTGGCATGGTATTCATTTTTGATGTGCCTCTTAACGATACCGGCCTTGTTTACAGCACCAATATAAGCTGTCGATACAACAGTCGCAAGATTGTGGATACCTGCATCCGATTTGATATTCAAGCTCTTTCTCCCTCCGGAAAGCTATATGGAGAAGAAGTGTGTTTCCCGCTGGGGATAGAGAGTGACTTTATTAAAGTCAGCAAGAGCAACAGGGCAATTTTCACTATTGAGTGGCCTTACAGGGACAATATCCGCGTCCCGATCGATACCGGTATCTGGAAAATTACCATCCGTCCCGCAGATCCGGCACTCTCTAAAGGTCTTTACGGGGTCGGCTTTGCCTACCACGGACAACACTTATCCGAATTGAACAATGAGCGGAAAAGATAAATTACGGAAATTTAGAGAGAATGAATCTTTCGGCTGTCTGTTACAGCCGGCAAATGAAGATGTCATAGGAAAGATACACCCAATCAGAGGGAAGTGGCACGAACAGATGTTTCATAACGACAATCCCATAGTAGTAGAGCTTGGGTGCGGAAAAGGAGAATATACTATCGCCCTTGCACAGAAGTTTCCGGAAAAAAACTTTATCGGTGTCGATATAAAAGGGGCAAGACTGTGGAAAGGGGCAAAATATGCCACCGAACACAATATGACTAACGTTGCTTTCCTTCGCACAAGAATTGAATTTATCGAATCCCTTTTCGGTCCTTGCGAGATTGCCGAAATATGGATCACATTTGCGGACCCGCAGCCTAAAAAGGCAAAAAAACGTCTGACCAATCCTCTGTTTCTTAACAGATACCGCAACTTCCTCTCTCCTGACGGGATTGTGCATCTTAAGACCGACAGCACTCTGCTCTACGAATACACTCTTGCCGTTGTGGAACAAAATCGTATGACGCTGCTTGAACACAACAATGATATTTACGGTACGGGCCGTGCAGATGAAATCCTGTCAATAAAAACATATTACGAAGCCCAATTTCTGGAAAAGGGAATATCCATTAAATATCTCTCATTCAAGATAGACAATGGCTCACCTCTTATAGAACCCGCTATTGTGCTCTGAGAGCCATATAACCTGCAATAGAGGCAAGATATGTCTTGGCATGGGACTGGGCAATGTCCACAAGTGAATTGATGCAATTCTCGACCTCTTCTTCAAGGCGGGCATGTGCATATTCCAGCCCTTTGTATTTTGTGACGAACTGCATAATGCTATGCACAGACTCTCCTGAATTCTCTTTCTTTCCAATAAGCCTTATTGCAGATCTGATCTTTTCCGACTCAGCATCCGGTGCATTATGAAAAGCCCCGAGGAGGGGAAGTGTTATCTTTTTCTCCATGACATCACGCCCTGCAGGTTTGCCGGTCTTGACGGACGGTGAATAATCGAAAATATCATCCATCATCTGGAAGGCCAACCCTAAATGGTAGGCATATTTGCGAAAAGCGGCAATATCCTCATCCTTTGCATCAACAGCCATCGCAGAACTGATAATAGCCGTCTCAAACAAAGATGCTGTCTTTCTGTATATTATCTGCAGATAATCTTCTTCAGTCGTATCGAGAGTCTCAGCCTTTTCCAGTTGCAGCATCTCACCTTCTGCCAGATCCTCAAGACACTTGGAGAAGCAAAGAATGATACGCTGATCGCACTCTCTTACTATGGTCTCTATGGCTCTGGAGAGCCAAAAATCACCGACCAGAACGGATGTTGTCGGGGTGTAGAGAGCCTTAACGGAAGGTGCCCCGCGACGGAGATCCGAGTCATCGGCAACATCATCATGAAGCAAAGTGGCGGTATGCAACATCTCTGAGGCAGCCGCACAACGAATAGCCTTATCATTGCAAAAGCCTGCATTGCAGGCTTTTGCGGTTAATAACGCAAGCATCGGACGGAGTTGCTTTCCTGAACGCTCAAACAGATACCCGTTGATTTTGTTCAGCAGTGGCATCGAACTGTGCAGCAACGACACAAACAACTGCTGAAAAGCACTCCAATCTTCAGCTAAAAATTCTCTAATATCTTCGCCCAATCCGGAAATAATTAAAAACGAAGTCCTAATGAAATCTCAAGGCAACCCGGTGTATTCTTGTTCAGATTTTTGATGCTGCTTGTGATTCCATCCCAATCAATGGATCCAAAACTCCAGTTATACCTTGCAGTAATCTGCAGCTTCCAGACATCAATGCCGGCGCCTACTCCCAAGCCGAATTCACCCCTCTGTATATTGTCAATAATGGTATTGATAGTCGGATTTTCCGCTATGGAACCGACATTTTTAAGATTATAGCCAAATACGGGTGTAAGCATCAGGAATGGTCGTGCAACTATAAGATCAAGTCCCCACTGAATATTGACAGGTATCTCAAGATAGTTTGTCCTGATGGAAAAATCATTACCGTTAGCATCTTTACCTTTTATACCCTTTGCATTGTAAAGAAGTTCAGGCTGAAGTGAAAAGCCTAAAAGTCGGCCTGTCTGATATCCCACGCCGAAATGCCATCCTGTATAATTTCTAAAATCCTGATTTGCAATAGATGAAATACCCATATTTGAGTAACTCAATCCACCTTTGATGACAAGCCCTTCGGCTCTCGCACTCATGTTTGTTCCAATCATTAGAACAAATACAGCACACAACAGCGCTAATTTTTTTTTCATACTCTCTTATTTTAAATGTGTTCATTAATCTTTTTGTCGAGGTCTGACTTGGAAATAGCACCTACGACACGGTCAACCAACTCGCCGTTCTTAAAGAACAAAAGAGTAGGAATATTCCTGATCCCGTACTTCATAGGCATATCGCTACATTCGTCAACATTACATTTGGCAACAACAGCCCGCCCGTCGTATTTTTGAGCAAGTTCATCTACGATCGGCGCAATCATCTGACAGGGACCGCACCATGTGGCCCAAAAGTCCACGACCACAAGCTTTCCGGCTCCGGAAACGGTCTCTTCAAAATTCAAATCATTAATTGTTAGTGACATTACTTTCTGAGTTATATTGTTAATAGCGTGCTAAGGTAGTATATTTTTTTTAACCTGCAATCTAATATATCTCTCAGATTGATTAGACCGTCTTTTCTATACTCCATACAAAAGCCCTGACACCTACCGCTTTATTTCGGTTGTCAAGCTTTTTTACTGTTGTGAGCAACTCATCCACACATTCTTCTTCAACTACAGTCATTACTGCGGAATTCATCTCAGGCCAGGTATGGGTGCCGCGGCGGGGTTCTCCCCCGTTAGTGCCGCGACCTTGTACCTGTTCGAAAAATGTAAATCCGGTAATATGCAGTTGATCAAGCATATACTCAACACGTTCAGTGTTTGCCTGGTTAAATACTATTAATACTGATTTCAACATAATTATTCACTTTATTATAACTGTTTCTCAACATTGACGGCAGCCGAATCATCAGCGGACATCTGCATAAATATAAAGTTCTTACGAGCCTTTTCTTCTTTATCCCGTTCACCGTGACGCGAAATAGACCCGTACAGGATAGGAACTACAACCATTGTAACGATGGTAGAAACGAGCAGACCGCCAATAACTACGATACCCATAGGACGCCACATCTCCGAACCTTCTCCACGGCTAAGTGCCATAGGAAGCATTCCGAGAAGTGTGGTGACGGCGGTCATCAATACAGGACGCAATCTTGACTTACAAGCCAGGGCGATAGCTTCATTCAACTCATATCCGCGATCTCGCATCAAATTAATGTAATCGACAAGTACGATACCGTTCTTGACCACAATACCCACCAACATTATAAACCCTAACGCACCGATCATATCCAAAGATGTCCCGGTAATCCACAAAGCGAGGACAACACCTGTTATTGCAAACGGAATTGACGCCATAATAATTGCCGGTTTAGAAAATGACTCAAACTGAGAAGCCATAACCACATATACCAACATGACAATCAAAGCGAGTAACAAACCCATATCCGAGAAAGTCTCCTGTTGATCCTCATAATCACCGGCTATTTGAGTCGTAACACCGTTAGGTACGCTGACAGTCTGCATTGCAGATTCAATCTGAGTAGCGAGCTCTCCCAAAGAGACCTTATATGGGGTAACGCTTACCTTGACAATACGTTGACGACTCTTACGCTCAATTGTAGGAGGAGCCCAATACTCTTCAATAGTCGCTATCTCCGAAAGCTTTATCAATGATCCTGTCGCTGTCGGAATGGATAAATCCTGAATGTCGGTAAGGGTGTTTCTATCTTCTTCTTTCAGACGCACTACGATATCATATTCATCTCCATCTTCTTTCAGATAGCCTGTAGCCATACCATTGACACGATTTCTGACGTATGTAGATATGGTGGATGAGCTGAGTCCATGGTAAGCAAGCTTCTCCTTATCAACTGTAATCTTCAGTTCGGGACGATCCTCATCTCGGCTTATGGAGATGTCACGTGCTCCGGGCACTTTCTCTTTAATCACTCTCTTGACCTCTTCAGCCATAATATTTGTCTGGTCAAAGTCAAAGCCGTAAATTTCCACGTCAACAGTAGACGAGCCTCCTCCACCCATTCCGCTGGATACGGCACACTTATAGTCGATGATTTCAGGGTAAGTACTCATCTCCTGCCTAAGCACCTCGGCTATTTCAAAGATGGTCCTTTTTCTGCTATACTTCTTGTTGCAGACAACTGTCATTGAGATCTTGTTGTTTGTTGTAGAAGAAAAGATGGAAGATATGCCTGCATCATCATTCGAGCCGGCTGAAGTGGAAATTCTTTCTATCTCAGGGACAAGTTCATTGAAACGGGCTTCCAACTTACGTGCCGTCACAAGGGTCTGTTCAAGTCTGGTACCCCTTGCCAACTCGACGGTAACGCTTAAACGGCCGTTATCCGACTGCTGCATAAAGTCTGTACCTATCTTCCCTGTAATCAACGGAATCAGTGAAGCACCAAATATCAAAATTGCCACTACTATGGTCATTGTCTTATGATGCAGACAATAGCGCAAAGCGTTTGCATACCATGCATCGATTTTATCAAGCAAGCCCACTACATATTTCTGGTACCAGCCACGTTTCTGTTTTGCCTCTACCAGATGACCGTTATCGTCAACTTTGACTTTTTTAGATTTCAGCAGTTGTGAGCAAAGCATAGGCGTAAGTGTGATAGCAACAGTCGTGGAGGTACATACAGCAATGGTAACAATCCATCCGAGTTCTTTGAAGAGGACTCCGGCCATACCTGACAACATTGTAAGAGGAACAAACACAGCTGCCACTACGAGAGTCGTTGCAATAACTGACGTCCAAACCTCATTTGTGGCATAAATAGCCGCTTCTCGCGGATTGGAGCCCCGATCAATATGCTTGGTTATATTTTCCAAAACCACTATGGCATCATCCACCACCATTCCGACCGCGACAGTCAGAGAACAAAGTGAAATGATGTTAATAGAGCTTCCTATAAATGCCAGATAGATAAAGGCCACTATAAGCGCAATAGGAATAGTAATACCGATAATCAGTGTAGCCCTCCATTTTCCGAGGAAGAAGAAGACAACTAAAACTACAAACAGCAGTGCCTCCGAAATGGAC